>Ga0206131_10000321_pt1 | contig 70169 bp, 54 predicted proteins | sample Helgoland_Spring_FD_148636 | JGI IMG/M metagenome (GOLD analysis project Ga0206131, IMG submission 148636) | Pelagic subsurface seawater microbial communities from Kabeltonne, Helgoland, North Sea - Helgoland_Spring_Bloom_20160517_1 | ecosystem: Environmental > Aquatic > Marine > Epipelagic ... | reverse complement strand
GATCGTGATCGTTTTCACGATTGTTGCCAAGCCATGATTGCACACCCTCGGCAAAATACTCAAACCGATTGGTGGCAGCATACTTATCTTTCCACAATCCAGCAGCCATGGCTGTTTCGTAGGCTTTCTGAAGTCGGGTATCGAATGTGGGGTCGATATTCGTCATGCCGCGCAGGTGGATGTTATGGGCAAACTCGTGAATAAGAATGTTTTCGTTTGCATACGGGTCCCCTGGGTAGCCGAGTAAGTTTTCCTCTCCGCAGGTGCAGTAGGGGTCGGTGACACTACCGCCTGTGCCGCGTGCGCGTGCATCCCAGAAATCCTTCGCGCTTACTCCCGGATAGCGCGCCTTACCTTCAGAAAACCAAGCAAACTCTGGCAAATCAGTCGTGTATTCGTTGTAGGCGATGATGCAAAGCCGGGCACCGCTGTTTACCATGGCTTTTCTAACATCATTTCTTTTGATAAGCATCTGATCCACCAAATAGGCAGCTTCCTTGAGCGCGTATGGGTTGACTGTGGCTGAAGCAACGATGGGGAAGCCTCCCGTCTTGATCTGCTGAGTATAGAATGCAGGCACGCCATTTTTTTCAGCCGGAGCGAAACGGAAAGCCTGCACGCGGGCAATGCTTTCCACTTGGACACGCGTTTTGCTTTTCTGCCCGATGACTGCAAACTTATGCCCGAGCGTGGTAGTGATAACGCGACCTTTTCCCGGCTTGACCGTGCCGTTGGGAACCTCTTTTCCTCCTTCACTGAGCCAGAGGATCTCGATTGTTTCATCACTGGCATTGATAAACTGAAGTTTGGGTCGTGGTTCCGCCGCAGCAACAGAATGTGAAGTCATGCAGGCGAGCAGGAGCAATTGCTGGATTAGGAATATCAATTTCATAGGATCAAGAGATTCAGACTAATCAACTCCACTGGAATTTCGATCTATTTGTTGTCCTCGGTAATCCAAATTGTACCACAAAAAACCGGGACGGACATGACGCCCGACCCGGTTTGAAAAAATATCCTGAGATGTTTACTTCCTGCGGCGCAGGATCAGGGCGAGGCCACCAAGGCCGAGAAGGGCTGTGGTGGTGGGCTCGGGGACGCCTGTCAGCACCGTGCCCACATAGCGCGACTGGAGTGTATTGTTGCTATTAAGATGATCGTAGGTGTAGGTGAGCGTGTCATAAGCCGCAGCATCTGCAAAATCGGCGCGGTATACGAAAAAAGTATTGTCAGCATCTCCCCCTTGATCCCTTTGACCTGCACCCGCAAGCCTACTTACAATAGTACCGCTTGTAAGATTCTCAGGAGTCTGACTTGGTCCCGTTAAGGTGAAAGTAACTTCATACGTATCATTAGCTTGGACCCGGGCACCAAAAAACATGTACAAAGAACCACTAGCAAGACCTGAAATATCGACTGTTCCGCTAACATCTCCAGGTCTGGAAAAAGTCGTTTGGTCTGCGTTGGATAAGGATCCATCCGGGGTGGTTCCCGCCCAAATATTCATAGGACCAGAGTCGGCGGCAGCACCACCGACTGTCGGTAAGCTAATGAGCGACGCAGCGCCTCCAAGCGATTCCGCGAACCCACTTCCTGTCGTATAAAAGGCGTAGTCGAGAATCGACTCGTTGAAGCTGCCGTCAAGGCCTCCAACCCCAATTCCATCGTTACCAGACGAATAGCCTTCGCTGCCAGTGGTTACGGAAATACCTGGGCTGTCACCGGCTCCATTCAAGTTACCGATTACTTGGAATTCTCCTTCCACGATTGTTGCGGCATGTGCGGAGCCGAACATGGTGCTTGCGCTAAGGGCGAGTATAGCGGTTTTGGACCAAGCGGTGGCGGAGATGGATAGTTTAGGGAGTATGTTTGTTTTCATGGTTAATATGTATGTGTGTTAATCAACATTTACATTGAATAACCTGCCCGAAGTTCAAAACGTTACATGGAAATTTGAGTTTTCTCAAATTAGAGCTCACTGCTGCGTTTCTCAGTTACTCCGGCTTTGCTACGGAGCTGACCCGCACGGCATCGATATCCAGATAACCATGGATTCTGGCCAGGGGGGCGATTTTCAGCGTTAGAGGATCGCCGTGCTGAATTCCTTCTGGCAGGCTGGATGCATCCCAGGAAAAACCAACATTGGTCACAGTACCGGGTCGGCCGGGGGCTCTGTCATGGCTGACTTCAGCAAGAACGGCGTCACCGGAGCAGAGGCTGAGCTTGTAGCCTGCGAATGGAGGAGAGGTGGCAGCGCTTGCAGAGCGCACGCCGATGGCTGCTGTGATTGAATAGTGCGTGTTTTGCGTGATTTTACCGATATCGCGGGAGATCCCGTTTCCAGAGGGGGTGGGCTGAATGGTTGCCATGATGGGGCCGCGCATGGTGGCGAGGGCACCTTCTGTGTCGCTCTGGTCGTCGAGCATTTCATCGCGGTACCATGTGCCGTTACCAGATGGGTTGAAAACACCGGCCCATGCCTTTGTTTTCCAACCGCTCAGGTGACCCATGGAGATTTCGCCATCTTCGAGCTGAAGTCGAGGGAGGAAGCTTAACGTCCCGCCGTCGAATTTAAGCAGTTTCGAACCTGCGATCAAGGTTGTTTCATGATCACTGCCTTGATCGCGCACGATGACTCGCCCCTGACCCGATCGGATGGGCTGGTCGAAAACCACTCGCGGTGCATGGCTGGGATGAAAATTGCTGCTGTTGGCCTTGGGAAACAGGGAAATGATTTGCGGCGGAGACTTGGCAACGGTGGCGGAGGGCATTGCGTGATGCGTTAAAAGACCGGCAGAGGTCCCATCCAGCGTTCCAAGCCTGACCCGGTCAAAAGCTGCGAACTCACCCGATTTGCAGGTGAGAAGGATACCCAATGTTTGGCCGCTGGCATGTTCTTCTGTGGCGGAGAAGACGAGGTGCTCGTTTTTACGCCAGCCGCTGCTTTTAGAATGGATGGTTTTCTCTGCGAGTGCCACGTCCGGTCCGGCATCACTACCCCAGAGGCGGATCTTGGATATAGAATTTTTTCCAAACCCACAATCAACCGTGAGCACATAGGTGGTGCCTGCGATGAGTGGCGCTGACAGCTGTTGCACGAGATTCTTCCGCGCGAACACCCTGCCGAAAAATTCTCCTTCCGTCGGCAACAGTCCAGAACGCGAGCTGTCCGTGCCCCAACCCGTAGCCTTGATAGCTGGATGCCAACTGGGAATAGCCTTGCCGTGACCAAGATTCGTTCCACCTTCTTCAAATCCGGGGTTGCGCACGGGAATGGAATCCGGTGCCCCGGAAGTCGTGCGGAACGTCCAAGGTTGGTCGCTAGAAATACCACCCGACCGGCGACCTTTCAGATTGGTCACAAGGGATGGATCCATCGTGACCGAATATGGGTGCTCCGCAAGCAGCCCGTATTCAAAGTCGTCCTCGAAGATCGTTTCCAGCTTTTCAGGTAGTAATGATAGAAAATTGGCCTTCGGTATGTTCGTTCCGCTCCGACTACCATCGAGTTGCACGCTACGTGGGGCATGGATAACCTCTCCCTTGACTTCATCGACCGAGTCCACCCTCACGTGACCATCGATCACATGCAGGTCCACGGCATCATTTCCTTGTTTCACATCGATGGCAAAGGCCGTTCCGAGGTCGACAATACGTTGGCGGGGCGTAAGCACGGTAAAACCCTGGCCTTCTGCTGTCGTAATCTCGAACAGCCCGCGACCATGGTCAAACTTCAGGGTGCGGTCGTCCTGGAGTGTCAGGAAAGCGGGTCCCTCGACCACTGCGCGGATATCATGGGGCAGTTTTATTTCTGCCACTCCATGCTGGATGACGAGTGTAGAGCCTTCTACCAAGGTATTGCTCCTGAGATTTTTGTCCTTGGAGGCATGAGAAAGGGCATAGGCCGATCCAGAAGCCACTTGGAAGGTCGCGAGGCGCGGCGTGGGATCAGGGGTCGCAATCATCCATAGCACCGCGCCGACGATCACGATCGCCGCGGCAGCGGCAAAGACAGAGAGGCGGATAGCCTTGCTGCGTTGGTCTTGCAGCACACGCTCGATGGGGACAGGAGTCGATTGATTGATCGTTTTTTTAGCGGCAAAACGGGTTTCAAGGCAGCTGTGTATCTGTGCGAGCCTGCGCCACGTTGCGCGTGCCTCAGGACTGGCGATCAGTTCCTGATCCAACTCTGCAGCTTCCTCAGCGGTGAGATCACCGTCGAGCATACGCAGCATCTGAGATTCGAGGTTGTCTGGCTTCATTACGATTTACTGGAAAGTGTGTTATCGATACAGCGCTTGAGTGATTCACGGATGCGTAACAGCGCGATGCGCAGACTGCCCGCAGTGCGTCCACTGCGCGATGCGTAATCCTCCAGCGAGTGCCCTGGTGTGTAGCGTTCTTCTATCAACTCGCGTTGCCCTTCATTAAGCTTTCCGAGACAGGTGTCCAGAGCCGCGTGGATTTTTTCCTCGTTGGTTTCATAAGATCCGTCATTGCTGAGCAGATCGACCAGCTCTTCTGAAAACATGATTCGCTGATCGCGCCGGGCGCGGTCACGCTGGCGATGCACCTCGTAGCGGGCAATTTGAAAACTCCAGGCAAGGAAATTGGTGCCATGCTCAAATTGATCACGCTTATTCCAGAGCACCACGTTGGTTTCCTGCAGCACATCTAAAACATCCGGGCTTCCCGGCATCAGCGACACAATAAATGCACGCAAGTTCCCCTGATGTTCCGTCAGGAGCTTGATGAATACCTGAAGGTTTTCAGGATTCTTGCGATTTGAAAACATACTCATTGAATAACCGAATTTAGTCCGGTTTCGTTACAGAAAAATTACATGTCGCCAGGTGATTGTGAGTTAGAGGTGTTGGAGTATGGACGGCTTGCCTCCGCACTCTAGTATGACAATCCTTATTTCTTTGTCTCCAAGATCTTAGAAATTTTAATCAAAACTTGTTCGGCGAGTTTTGCCGATCCTTTCGGCGTGTAATGCACATCGCCAGGTTTGGTAAACATGTCCGGTGCGAACGATGCCGACAACTTGTGCAGGTCATTGATCGCCACGCCGTGCTTTTTCATCACACGCGCGGCGGCAGCGTTGTACTTGATGTCATCGCCAACTACCCTGCCAGCCTCGCCCTCGGGCACAAAGGTCGTGCTTGCCCAGATCAAAGTCGCCCCGGTCTTTTTGAGACGGACGACGAGTTTTTCGATGTTCTTTTCATACTCAGGAAGCGGCGTGGAAAGTGTGCCTTTAATCTTGTCGCGTCGGCCTTGAGTTTTTGATTCCGGATGGCGGTAACAGAGATCCCACAGCCCCCAGTTGAAGTGAATGACGTGCCATTTTTTATCGCCAAGCCATTTATCAATTTGAGCGAGCCCACGTGGAGTATCACCGCAGTTGGCTTTCGGGCGGAAAACGTTAGCTTTTCCTTCAAGGCCCTTGCGAACCTGTCTGGTGTAGCCAATGGAGATGGAGTCGCCTAGAATCAGGACATTAGGTAACTTCGCTTGGGCATTAGCCTCCTCGGTCATACCTTTTCGATCCTCCTTGGGCGTTGTAAATTCCTCGGCATGTGAGGTGGACGACAGGCAGAGAGCGCTGAGCCCAAGGACAACTGCCATTCTGGTAAACATACCACCCTTAAGTTTTATAAAATTCAATTTAGCCATCAATTCCATACTTCCCGAAATACACCGAAGAGAAATAAACGCCGTAATTATTTTTAGTTCTTTCATCTCAATGCCAAGCACCCGCAAGAAGCTCATTGAGGCGGGTTTTCTCAGCAGTGCTCGTCTTACACAAAAACCCGCTGTTATGTGCAAAGTGCACGTCCGGCTCGTCCTGCACTCGGGTGAAATCGAGCTGCGGATGGTCTTGGAATCTGGCGATGCCGTAACCATCACCTCGGCTGTCCGGATAAACAATCGCAGCAATTTCGTTTTCCAGTCCGATGACAAAAATATAGCGGGCGAGCCCGCCGGATGCGTCATCGATGATATCGTCTGCACGTGGCAAGCAAAGCGCACTGAAATCGCCATTCGATGTAGAAACCTCCCAGCGCTCCACGCGGGTGCTTACGTAGTTAATTTTCTCGCGTACGCCTTCAAGGTATTCGATCAGGTCGCTGCCGATCATACGCATTAGTTCATAGATTGGCTCTCCGGGGTTGTGGTTTGCCGACTGTGCAAATCGACGCAGCATAGTAATATCGATCGGCGAGCTAAGTCTTCCGACAATATTCCGCTCCACACCAAGCCATTCAGCTGTTTTGTTAGGGCCGCGGCAGTCAAACCATTCTGCGGGTTCGAGCCAATCGCAAAATAGCCGCGCATCGTCGTAAAGGCCTAGGTGTTTGAGCACGAGCGATAGCGCACAGGTCGGCACGTGGTCGCGCGGGAACTGGTGGTGATCAAAGTTGTTTTTCTCTGGCTCGTGCTGATGCCCCACATCAATCACACAGATGCTAGAATCATCTAGCTCATCATCAGAAGGGTCTTTTCTAACAATCGGAATAGGGTGTTTTGCCAGCATCACGGAGCAGGCAAGAAAATCATCCTTATGTGCGCCTCCGGGATGGGTGATGATGGATTGAATCGACATGCGTTCTGCATAGGGATCACAGGCATTGCTGTCCACCCTTTCCTTGCCATAGGCGCTTCCTATGCCCCCACTTTTTTGCCGAGCATTTTCTCGTAAAGGGCGATGTAGTTTGACGCTGTGGTTGTGTGATTAAAGCGGTTAGCAGATTCTTTCATGATGCGTGTGAGCGTCTTCTCCTTTTCTTGGAATGACCTGCGGTAGAACCCGATCGCTTCATCGATGCCCCACCGGAGCCCCTCTGGCCCGTAGTGCTGGAAGCGGAAACCGTTGCCCATCGTGCAATCATGATGCATATGCTCAACGGTGTCGTGGATGCCGCCAGTATCGTGAACAACGGATAAGGTGCCATATTTGGGGCTCACCATCTGGGGTAGCCCACACGGCTCAAAACGCGACGGCATCAGCATGAAATCCGCAGCCGCATAACCAAGCCGAGAGTCCGACTCCTTGAAATCCATCACAGCAACACGATCCTGCAAGTTGTGCATTTGTACGATAGTTTGGAAATGCGGGAAAAACTCACCATTGGCGATGATAGCAACTTGAAGCCCAATGTCTGAGTAGTCGGCTACCGTTTGGTAAAGAATGTCGGCCAATAGCTGGCAGCCTTTTTGCATGGGATCCAGACGTGATGGCCAGAACAACATTGGTGCATCTGGGTCCACATTTAGCCCAGCTTTTTCCTGGAGAGCACGTTTATTAATCGCTTTCCCCTCCATGACTTTCTCGTGATCATAGTTAAACGCAAGAGATGGGTCAGTAGCTGGATCATAAGAAACATCCGGAGCATTCAGAATGCCGCTCGCACAACCAGCATGCAGCTTGTTAGAAAGTTCATTGCGGATTGAATCAGGCACAAACGCATGTTTTCCTTCAACCACCTCGTGGAGAAAGGTTTCGCTCACCGAGTTTACATGGTCTGCCGCAAAAATTCCGGTTGCTAACAAATCCGTGGCATTTCCATCGCGCGATTCCTCATAGGAATGCGGTGGGTTTTCAAAATACATGTGGTTCCAGAATTCGGCGGCATCTATCCCGCGATCCTCGATTTCCGCCATGGTCAATTTTTCCGTATGGATATTGTGCAGGGTGAGTAGAGAAGGAATGTTGAATCGCCTTGCGGCGGCTGGAATAAGACCCGTCATCCAATCGTTACAATGAATAAGATCTGGCCTAACCTGTGGGATGATGTAGTTGATGACATCCCGCTGGAATGCAAGTGCCATGCGCAGGTTTTCATCGGCATAAACTTCAGCGCGGTGGTAGAAAACGCGATCTTCGGCAAGGTGTATACGTTCTTTCCCTAGGTTTTCCCTAACACGCTGGTATTCGCGGTTATGTACCTCTTGCACATCAAGGTTAAACATTCTCCTGTAGTTAGGTAGTGCAACATGAACATCAGCACCCTGATCATAGAGAGCGCTGACTAACGATGCAGAAACGTCTGCCATACCACCAGCCTTGGCGTGCATACGCTGAGCCATATTTCCCATACCTTTGGGCAAATAGGTGATTTCCGGTGTCACCACGAGGATTGTGGGACTATCGGGTAAGCCGTCAATTTTGGCCTCCGTTTTACCGGCAGCCTCAGTGACATTAGCTGTCAAACCCGTCATCTGTTTTTTCATTATTCATAAAAGATGTTACTATTCTCTATCTTCACTTAACACATAAACCAGCTTGTAGTCAGCGAGCAAGCTTGATGTTGATTATGACAGATTCGAAATAACAAATTAGGCTGCGGAATTTCTTCACGCAGCCTAGTAATGAGTAACGGGAGATTGCTTAGGTCTTGGGTCTACCTCGACGCGGTCTGCACGGTTGTTCCACGTCGTTCCTGACTTTTCTGAGCTGCATCTTCACTACGCTGCTTAACCCACGCGTAGTATTCTTTACCATCAATCACCTCTAGGGCGCCTTTCATATTAGCATGTGCTTCTCCACAAAGTTGGGCACAAACGACAAAAGTATCTATTTTTTCAACTGGCTTAAACCACATCGGGATTTCTTTTCCTGGTATGCAATCTTGTTGGATACGCATAGGGACAATGGCAAAGTTATGAATGACATCCAGTGATGTCACTTGTAGGATACTATTACGGTTTACTGGTAATCGAAGTGCTCCGTTTGCCACAAGAAAATCATCATAGCCATTTACGTCATCGGGATCTATACCGATTTGATTCTCCCCGTCGATGAGTGAATTATCAGTTCGCCCAAATATACCGTCGTTTCCAGGGTAATGATAAACCCAGCTATATTGCCGGCCAATCACACGCACTCGCGGTGCATCTTTATCATTTGCTACAACCCGCTCGAAGGTATCCGTACGCTCGGCCCAAAGCGGGAAAGCAAACCCAAGAAGAAACACGGCCTCAACAATAATCACACCAATTTCCAAGTGGGTAGAGACATGGCTTTTCACACCGGTGTAGGATGCTTTTGCTGTATTCTTGTGCCAAAACTTGATAATAGCGACGAAAAAATAAACCGTCCAGCCAATGAATAGCACCAGCATTAGCCAGTGGATGACGGCATTCATCTGGTCCACTTGGCCACCGTGTTCGGCGCTGTTTCCGGGAATAGCAAAAAGATCGAGAATAGACATATTGAGTTAGTGAGTAAGATTTACAAATCGCTAAGCGAGGGGTCAAAGTTCGCACGCTCACGCTTAGCGATACGAACAATAAATAAGATGATGCTGCAGAGAATGGGGATGATGAGTAGGAGCATGACAAGCATGGCGTATCCTGCTGCCACGGAGTCAAGATGATCCTTCCCTGTACCCATACAAACAGAACATGCAAGAACTTCTGGTAGTGCTGTGATTGTCATGATTATTAGATGTTGTGTGATTTTTTGTAGAATCTAACGCCATAAATCGGCAGGATAATTGCCGCCAGAGCGCATGTGCCTCCAAAAATTTTCATTCCTAGTGCGGGAGATGCCTCAAGCACGAATGCCCATAAAACAACAAACAAACAAAGCAACGTGGCTAGTGATATAAAGATGATATGGAAACCTTTTAGAGACATGTTTTGTAGTTAAGATGTTAAAATTAGCTATCTGCCAAAGAAACCCTCAAATTCGACGGGGTCTGAAAATGCTAGTCCGGTGATCAGCATCAGACAAACCGCAAAGAAAAGACCAAAACCAAAAAGCCAATAGATGAGTTTCTTTTCATGGTTGAGGTGCATAAATATTAACGCTACTAGTGTAGCCTTAAATAGTGCAATAAGCAAACCAATGACCATGTCTGCGGTTCCAAAGCCACGGGAACCGAAGTCAAGCCACTCGATTTTTGCAACTGCCACTGTAAGAACGGTGCAAACGAATAGCGCGCCACCAATTAATAAGTAGAGCTTTATATGCTTTTTGATTTGTTCTGGTGAGTCAGCCATTTGATAAGAAATTAAGATTTTTTTAAATTAGTTGTTCTACATGAGGTAGAGAATCGGAAAGAGGAAGATCCAAACGAGGTCAACAAAGTGCCAAAACAAGCCACCTACTTCCACTCGGTTGGCTAGCCATTCGGGCTTTTCTTCATACATTTTGCGACCAAAGAATAAATAATATGCAAGGACGAGAGCTCCAGCAATGACGTGCAGGCCGTGCAGACCAGTAATAGTAAAATAAGTAGCATAGTATGTATTCCAGCGAGGGCTAAATACAGACTCAAAACGTACCTGCGCACGCGGAACAACCACTTCTGGATAAGCCACCCCTTTTGAATCAGGATCACCATGTTTCTTATGAACTGGACCAGCAAAGCCCTCTATGTCTCCGGGGAAAAGCGCCTCAATCTCTTTATGATCTAGTTTTTCTATGTCTTCAATAGATTTGTCAGCTAGACCTGCTATCTCCTGCCAGTTGATGCGATAGATATCATTCTCTGTTGGCTTCTTACCCTTTGGCTCAAGGTATTCTACGAGCTTCTTGGTTACCACTTTATGTTTGGCCCAGACTTCACGCATGTTCTCGTTGCTCTTGAGAAGCCACGAATTTTTGATAGCCGTATCTTTGGGAATTCCTTTTTCCTCAGCTTTAGTTATGGTGTGACGAAAATCAATACCATCGACATTGATTGTTATTGAGCTGTCAGCAATAGTTCCAATAATCGATGTGTCATCTTTAAGCGTTAGTCTCCCAGCTTTACCCCGATTTTTGTTACTCAACCTACCCCAATAGGGATTAACAGATATGAGAGCTTCCTCATTGGAGACAAAATTCAATGCCGGCGTTTCGGCTTTAAAATCAGCATCTTTCTTCAGCTTTTTTAGCTCCTCGTCAACTAGACCCTTAAGCGTCTGGTCACCCACCAATTCATAGTATTTGACCCCTGGGTGCTTGGATTTGACGGTCTTCCACGCCTGACGGCCAAGTTCGATATTGATGTTGCTGTTGTGCGCAAGGGCAGCAAGAAAATCTTTTTTGGCCTGATCAATCAGTTCTTTAGTGATGGCAGTGCCTTGCTCGAGGACTGTCCCATCAGTAAGTTTCACATCATTTGCGAGACCAAAACCAGCCTTACTGTACTGTTCATCAAGAACATCAAAATAGATATCATCGACACGACTTAAACTCACGGTGAGCGATTTTGCCTTAATGTTGAGATTTTTATGTGCGCCGCCTACAGCATTTTTCTGCTTATGGGAATGGCCTTCAATCACCGTGTAATCATCCATGCGGATGGCTTGGTGATGAAACTTAGCATTGTATTCAACTCCTTTGAGCACCATGAACAGAGCCGCACAAACAATCGTGATTCCCATGTAAATTTGGAATTTTCTCCACTGTCTAAGTTTGAGTGACACCCAAGCAAAAACTACTGTAATGGAGGATCCAATGAGCACAAAGGTATTGATTAGGCCGGGGAGAACAGGAAGCGTCCGTTCAGGCCATGGATAATCGGCATAGATACGCAGGAATACGTATCCGGAAAAGAGGCCACCAAAGAGCATCACCTCGGATGCGAGGAATAGCCAGATACCAATCTTTGAGTTATTCAGCCCGGTGTCTTTCCGGGGTTCTACGATATAGGGAATTTCCATATGAAATTATGCTAATATGTTAGGGTCAAATTTGTGTTATTATTAATCTTCGTCTACTTTCTCAACTGGTTTGCGCCACTGGGCATAGAAATCATCTTCTACTTCAGGACGTGCATACTCATATGAGCCACGATAAACGATAGGTTCCTCAATAAAATTACCATGCCCGGGAGGGGTTGGAGTTGCCCACTCAAGCGAGCATGCGTTCCATGGATTATCGCTATTTGCCTTCCGGCCAGCTTTCCAAGAAACAAAAAGGTTAATGATAAACGGTATTTGTGCGACGCAGAGGAGCCAAGCGGACCATGACATCATAATGTTTAGATCAATATGCTCTAATACCGTTCTGCCAAATACGTTAGTGCTCTCAGGGTCTGCACTGAGATATGCATCACCACCATTGTACCAACGGCGGTGGAATCCTGCCATCCCCTGAATCAACATTGGGAAGAACAGCGTGTTCATGAGGATGAGTGATGGCCAGAAGTGCAAATGATGGAGCTTCCGGCTCATAAACCTGCCAGTTATTTTCGGATACCAATGATGGATACCTCCAAAAAAACCAAACAAAATACCCGGAGCCACTATGTAGTGGAAATGCCCAATCACATAATAGGTGTCATGTAGATGGAGATCCACAAGGTTGAAGGCAAGCGGGAGGCCTGTTAACCCGCCAATACCGAACATCGGCAAAAACGCGCATGCCCACATCATCGCAGGAGTAAACCGGATTGAGCCGCCCCACAGTGAGATTAGTAGGCAGGTCAACAGAATTACGGAAGGTATCGAAATCAGCGTAGTAGTAGTTTGGAAAAACGCCGAAACAGCTGGTCCCATACCCGTCATATACATGTGATGTGCCCAAACGATGAATGAGAGGAAACCTAGAACAAGCACACCATAAACCATGGATTTGTATCCCCAAATCGGGCGCCGTGTGTTAGCGGGAATAATCTCCGCTACGCAGGCAAATGCTGGGAGCAGAAGAACGTAAACTTCCGGATGTCCCAGGAACCAGAATAAGTGCTGGAATAGTAGCGGGCTACCACCTCCAGAGGCATCTGACAGGCCAAGCTGCTGATGATACAGCCCGCTTGGCTGGAAGAAACTAGAACCAAACATTCGATCGACAACTTGCATGATGCCAGCCACTTCAAGTGGCGGAAATGCAAGTAAAAGCAAAAATCCGGTAACCAACATTGCCCATACAAAGAATGGCAACCTCATCCAAGTCATCCCTTTAGCTCTCAGGTTTATAATCGTCGTGATAAAATTAACCGATCCCAACAAGGATGAAGATATGAGCATCACGAGCCCAAGTAACCATTGTGTCTGACCCGTCCAGAATTGGTGTGGGTATTGTGCATCTGCAAAAAACGAAAGTGGCGGGTAGTTAGTCCAGCCAGACTTGGCGGCACCGGACTCGAGGAAAAAACTGGCGCACATCATGATGCCACCGGTAAGATACAACCAGTAACTCCACATATTTAGTTTTGGAAATGCCATATCTGGGGCACCAATCTGCAGTGGGGTTACGTAGTTTCCAAAAGCACCGAATCCTAATGGAACGATACCAAGGAAAACCATAATAGTGCCATGCATAGCACCAAACATATTGTAGGTTTCACCGGGCAATTTACCCTCTGTTAGCCACTGTGCTTTCCAATCTTCAGAAAACAACCACCCCATCCACGCCGGCAGAGGTTCGTGTGGGTAGGCAATACTCCAGCGCATAACCATCATTAAATAAAATCCAAACAATAAGAATAACATCGCTGTTAATCCATATTGCAGGCCGATCGTCTTATGATCGGTAGAAAAAACGTATTTCTGGAGGAATCCAGGGTTGTGGTGATCGTGATGATCGTCGTGTGAATCACTCATGACAATTGGTATGGGAAATTAGTTGTAGATATATTTAAGGAGAAGGTTTACTCCGCAGCGGCAGGCTCTAGGGTTTTGGGATCAACAGGTGTATCCATTGCGAGTTCAGCACCTTTGAGTTCACGATTATATTTCTCATTAAGCTCTTCCGCTGTAACAGGGCCCGAGCCTCGTTCCTTAGACACAAGGAGAGCGTCTTCGGCCATTTCAACGGTAATGAGTTTGTCGGCTTTATTACCAAAACTGTTTCGGATGTAGTTGAGAACGCCCGCCAGTTTTTTGGCATCCATGCCGTCACCCATGGTAGGCATTACACCCTCATATCTTTTACCATTGACCATGATTGGCTTATGAAGACCTTGGAGAATAATCATGGCGGGGCGCAGGCTTGGGCCAGTCACCCACTCGGAGTCGGCAAGTGGCGGAAATGCTGTGTTCCCCTCGCCGCCCGGTTGGTGGCAAGTTGAGCATGAATCGTAGACTTTTTTGCCAATCGCCTTGTAAGCTACGATGGCTAATTTTGGCTTTGCACCACCACCACTAGCATTTGGTGCTGCCTTACGGATGTATCCTTTTTTGACAAAGTTTTTGTAATCAAATACGTTTCCACCAAAAAGTACACCGCCAGCAATAAGCACCACTAGAGCACTACCAAGAATCACCCACAATGAGAGAGGCTCAGCACCCTCTGTGAACATGTGATTCTCGCGTTTGGCTGCAGCAGCATCCATGTTGACGTTCGTTGAATCGTCAAGATCAGGTTTGTTTGAAACAGAGTTGGACATGTTAATGTTTGTTAAAATATATCAGATGATGAATAGAATTAATTTTCTTCTTTAACGTCAACATCCTTGGGTTTGTTGGCGAGCATATCGGGCAAGATGTCGTCACGCTTAAGTGTGAGAAGATAGCTGGTGAGTATCAAGGCCTGCTCGTTGGGGATAACCTCGGTGCTTTCTGTCGTTTGTCCAGAAATAGCGAGACTATCGCCTTGGCCGTTTAGATTATTCTCATCAAACATTTGTTTCTGAGACGGGCAGTTCGACCAGCTCATGTCTGTCTTTTGCCCTTCATTGCCTACAAATAGCTCGCTGTTACGTGGATTGTATAGATGCTCCATCACCCATTGCGCTGGGCTCATGCCGGCAGTCGCGGCATACATTTCCGCACGATGGCCAAAGTTACTGAGGTCAGGGCCTACTCTCATCCTCCCAACACGGGCAAAATCTTCATCTTTATAATCATAGTGGCTAGTTTCACGGCGAGTATCTATACCTTCATCTTTATCATAGATACCTGCAGCATCTTTACGCCAAATCTGACGGCCTAAATAAGTTGGGCGAATCAGTTGAGTGTGGCAGTAATAACAACCGTTCGCGCCGTAAATGGCTGCACCACTCATAACACGCCCCGCAACTTTCCGTTGATAATATGGAGCATCCTCATCCTCAACATTCATTTTCACTGGAGAGAGAGCTGACATCTTGGCGGCTGGGATTGCAATAATGCACATCCATGCCACGCCAAAACTGGCGAGCATTCCTATAAGAAAGGTTTTGATGGTCATGGACTAAGTATAGAGTAATTAGTTTGAAATTGTGAGTCGTCTAAGCTTTGGCATTTTCAAGTTCCTCAATGTCTCCCTCGGGACCATGCGGACTGACCGTCGTGTGATCATGGCGTAACAAGGTGGGATGCGAGCTTCGGCGGCCGAGGCGAATCCACATCAGAGTTAGGTGGATAAAGAAGAAAATATTTGCGTAAAGAATGGCACACCATGCCAAAGTAGTTGCAACCACGTAGGGGAACATACTTAGAACCGCCGAACTCCATGATTCATCATAAGCTCGCTGGGCCGCCCCTTGTTGGAAACCTCCAAGGATGGAACAAAATAGCACAATAAGCAGAACTCCATAAATCGAGAACCAAAAATGAGTGCGTATTAAACGGCGGGAAAGCCATTCACGGCGAGTCACGCGTGGAACGATAAAATAAATAGCCCCGAACATGCACATGCTGAAAAATCCATATAGCGCGAGCACTTCATATCCATAGACTGCTGTGCTGAATTGAGTGTAAGCAATCGCATCAGGATGTGCTAGTATCAGACCAAGTACGGCGAGTAATAACATCCCAAAAATACCAGCAACGGTAAAACGTAGCGATGGGCTGTGAGCGGTTGCCTCCCCTGATTGTGATGCTGTTTTAAGAATATTCACGCCCGCCGCGATCAATGGCACCGCTACGAGCATGGCTGCTGCTGCTCCAACGTACTGAAGGAATACTGGTATGGGTGATCCCATCACAGCGTGCATTCCTGCCCATGGAGCAATGATAGCAAGTGCCCAAAAACCACCCACAGCGTAAGTGTAGTTGTAAATAGCACGTGCGGTAACCTTAGCCGTTATATAATAAGCGCTAGCAATCGCAATCGGTGCAAAAAACAACAAGATCATAGCCTGACGAAACCAACGGTTGATTGCAGTCGCCATCAACGGATGCACATCAAAAACATTCACGTAAAGATTTGCAGTGAGGTAGATCCATGGAAACCATAGTAAGGCACCAAGCACATACCACTGAGAGATATAAACGTGTTCGCCGCGACGGATGCGGAAAGCGACAAGAGACCAAATCGCGATCACGGCATAGGCTGCAAGAAGTAAGGGCCATACAAAGGTAGGAAACTCCATCCATTGTTTACCAGTACCAAAACCAAATAGAATACCTATGATTCCAATGGAAACCCCTAAGTTCCAAATGTGTCCCGCGACCAAGATAGTCCCAGCATTCCTGCTGGGCTGCCGGCTCAACCTAGCCATCAGCCAGATTAATACACCAAATCCTGCTTGCACTCCCCATCCGTAGACGAGGGCATTCAGATGTGCGGGGAATACCCTACCATACTGTAACTGTGCACATTCTCCAAGGAATTCCGGATTATGGCTTTTGATAGAGGCCAAAACACCCAAGATCAAGGATACCGCAAGCCAAGCTGCACCACTGGTGAAAAAGAACATCACAGGATGGCGCAGCGAGCGGTCAATCTCCGCGCGCAATTGCGTGTCTTCTGTTGAGGAATCGTGACTTAATTCTGACATGGGTTTGGTCTTATTTAGATAGGAAAATAAAGATACTGAGGATTAATTCATCCTTATCATCTATGATGTCCGTGGTTAGAAATTAGGTATTTAGAAATTGAAGTTTGGTTTTATTTTCCCCCAGATAGCCACTCCGCGAGAGTTTTTATTTCGTCTTCACTGACATTCGCCATGATGCCCATCATGGCAGCACTTTGGCCATTGTTCCGTGTGCCATTCTTGATAGCTTTCATTTGCTCGATGAGGTATTGCGCATTTTGACCAGCAATTTTCGGATAAAGCGGCATAATTGGCGTGTTGCCATCGGCACCGTGACATGTAGCACACAGCTTGGCTGTGTAGAGGTTCTTACCCGGACCATCTGCTAGCGCGACTTTGGGTGCATCCAGTTTTGAAAGCCAATCAGAAATTTTCTTGGTGTCTTCATCAGTAACTTGCTGTGCCATAATCGTAGCAGTCATGATCGCACTCTGTCCATTCGTGCGCTTACTTGTAGCAAAGTCCTTCATCTGAGCGATTAGGTAATCAGCATTCTGGCCAGCGAGTTTTGGATAATTTGGTGCAAGAGGAGTTTTTGCATCCGCCCCATGGCAGGTGTTGCAGGTTTTCTTTGTGTAAAGATCGAACCCAGGACCACCACCAGTTTTGGCGCTGAGTGCTGCCATCGCATTTTTGTGTGCCTCGCTGCCTGGAACAAATGTCTCTGTTGCGGCTGGTGAAGTGACTACCTTCGTGGCCACTGCAGACACATTTTTACTCGCTAAAATCTTGCTCTGATCATTGTCCACTTTGTTGCGGATTACTAGGCGGTCGGCCTTACGTAAATCCTCTGCATCTGCCGACTTATCAGTAGCGCAATACACAATAACTGACATTAGTCCAAAAATACCAAAGCACCCAAGGCCCCACCAAAAAGCATTGAAGCGGCGCAATGGAGTATCGCGATAGTTAGAATATTGTTCTGACATTTTTCTGAATGACTGATTAGTTGTAAAGATTGGCGGACTCAATAATCCTTGGGTCTCGGTGAGGGTATAAGCTGAATTTAGTCAACGAGCGCAAAAACACGAATGCGAAAAATGCACCGACGGTTACGAATGCCAACAAGTCGAGCCAAACTACGCTACCTCCTGAGAATAAGCTATTGCCGTGAGTTAGTGATGGCCCACGCTCCGGTGCCACAATGATGTAGTGGTCCAGTGCATGAAGCACAAAAAGATAAATGGTGATCGGGATCATCAGACCTGGTTTCTTCTTCACGTCAGAACGAATTAGGAAAAGGAACGGCAGTGCGAAATGGCCAAAGACCAGTGCGATGTTAGCAATATTCCAATTCCCAGTATTACGCAGTAGGAAGTAACTTGTTTCCTCCGTGATATTTGCATACCAAATTAGGAAATACTGAGAGAATGAAACGTAGGCCCAAAAAACAACAAACGCAAATGTCAGTTTTCCCATGATATGGTGATGCTCTGGGCTCATGATCTTCTGCATATACCCGGCACGGCGCAGACAGATTGTTGTGAGAATAAGCAGAGCCATTCCATTGAGGGCACAACCAGCAAAGAAATACACACCATACATGGTCGAAAACCATTTGTAATCGAGTGCTTTTAATAAATCAAATGCCAGGAAAGTCGCAGTAATAGCAAAAATTGGCAACATCCATGATGTGCGGCGACGAGCCGTCTTGAGCCGTGCAATCCCCGGTTGAGGGTCATTGTCTTGCGCAACTGAGAGTTTTCTTAGGTAAAATAAACATGCCCCTAGGATAACAAAGTAACCAATCATTCGCCCCAACCAGAAAGGTAGGTTCATATAGAAATATTTTTGATATAATAGATGATCGTGTGCATCGTGGCTATTGTGCAGTGCTTCTTTGGCACTGCCGTAGAGGCCAACTCCCTCGAAACCGCGGTGAATATTCATCCACTCAAACAAGTGTTGTTGCACCTGAGGAAATAAAAATGGAATAGCGAGGATGCCCAACCATGGAAAAACGCAGGCGAGGTTTTCCATCAAACGGCGAACCGAAATCCCCCATCCAGAGTTGGAGACGTGGTGCAGTAACAGCCAAAAAGCACTGCCGAGAGGTAAGCTCACAAAAAATGCGAACGCGAATAACCATGAGTAGGCGTAACGCCCAGCCACCGTGTCTGCTGCCTCATTGTGTACGTCGTTACCGATAAAAAGCAAACAAACACTGGCGATCAAACCAATCAGAGCAACAACACCGCAGACCATGATTGGCCGCGAAAGTTTTCCTTTCTCTATATGCTCTCCGTCGGCGGGGATGTCTTTGGATGTAATGAAGTGGCCCATTGGGATTGATAGTTGAATTGGTGATTACTCAGCGGAATTGTCTGCTGTTTGGAGGGCGCGGACATAGGCTATAATTGCCCATCGGTCGTTCACGGGAATATTGTAACCATATCCACTCATCAGCCCTTTGCCTTTGGTGATGGTTTCAAACATTTTACCATCTGGATAAGTCGCGCTTGAAAAATTATTCAAGTTAGCTGTTGCGGGAATACCTATGACTGCAACGGTGCCTTTCCCGTTACCAGATTCACCGTGACAAGGCATGCAGGATATCTTGTAACGTTCCTTCCCATGCCTAATCAGTGCTTCAGGCGTTTTGGCGAGCTCCAAATCATCTGGCATTCCGCTTCCATAGGTATCATCTATTATCCCGGTGTGCAAATAGCTCTCACTGTTCCCGAAACTCACTCCGCCCCCATCGGGCTGGAAGCCTCGTGGCAGGGTGCCGGCAACAGGCTTACGCGAGCCCATGCCATTCTTGAAGAAGCTACTTGCCTCCTGTGTATTGATCCTATCCTGATCATCCATGTCAGGAAAAATCCGCAAAGGTGTGCTGCTAAACTTCTGACCACGGAAGCCAAAAAAGCTAACCACGAGAACTACGATCAGGGTGAATGCTAGAAAAAAGTAGCGCATTTTGTGTGAGGTAAGAAGTGAAGTTTAAGTAATGAAAAGTTAGTCCGTTGGCTCTTCTACGAGTTCGATATTTGATCCCCCGGCATCTTCTAAAAGCGTTTTTGTTTCCTCGGAGGAAAACCGCGGATCACGTGCTTCGATTGCAATAAAAAAACCGTCATCCGTCGCGCGCGCAAACTGCCGGCTCTCAAATAATGGATGATTTAATCTCGGCAGCCCCATCAATGCCAACAACCCGAAGAGCGTAGTGAAACCAGAAAAAAGAATCGTCAACTCAAACATGATGGGGAAGAAGGCGGCCGTGGTAAAAATGTTAGCAGGTTTCGCCTGCACAATTGTCGGGTATAATACGACCTGCGTGGCGTATGCCAGACAAAACGCGGTTATAATACCCAAGGTTCCACCAAAGAACACAAGGTAGGGCAAGATGGATTTTTTCATCCCCATCGCGTTATCTAGACCGTGGATGGGGTAGGGTGAATAACAATCCCACTTTTTGTGTCCAGCATCACGCACCTTTTCCGCGGCTTTGTAGAGAGCGGAGGCACTTTTAAATTCGGCAAGGTAACCGTAAACGCGTTTTGCAGTCATTGAGAACTTGGTGTTTGGATTAAAAATTTGTGATTGTTAGGCATTTAACTCGTGCTGGTATGCAGGGACAGCCTCGGCACCTTGATCATCAAGGTCTTCCTTGTCATCATGGTGTGGATCACTCTGTGGTAATGTCCACTTCACCTCAGCAATGTTGATGCATGGCAAAAACTTGAGGAACAGAAGGAAGAGGGTCAAAAATAGTCCGATGGTTCCGACATAAGTTAGAATATCTACCCAACTAGGGTTGTAATATTTCCAATCACCGGGCAGCCACATTCTAGGTAGCGTGGTCACTATAATTACAAAGCGCTCGAACCACATGCCGGCGTTCACACACATACATACGCCCATGACCACCCAAAGATTTTCACGGCAGTATTTGAACCAAAACAACTGGGGTGAGAGCACGTTACACGACATCATCGCAAGGTATGCCCACCAGTAGGGACCAGCTATTCGATAATAGAATGCGGCACCTTCATACTTGGCGCCAGAGTAAAACGCGACAAACAGCTCCATCAAGTAGGCATAACCAACGATCGTTCCTGTAAGCAGGATAATCTTCGACATGTTCTCGATGTGCTTCATCGTGATGAGGTCTTGAAGGCCATAAATATAACGTGCTGGGATCATGATGGTAAGCACCATGGCAAAGCCGCCGAAGACCGCACCTGCGACAAAATAGGGTGGAAAAATCGTTGTGTGCCAGCCTGGCACTACCGAGGTTGCGAAGTCAAATGATACTACAGAGTGCACAGATAACACCAGTGGCGTAGAGAGCGCGGCAAGTAAAAGATAGGCTACCTCGTAATGGCTCCACTGGCGGTTACCTCCACGCCAGCCAATTGCAAATATACCATAAAGCAACTTACGCAGGCCAGGTTTTGCACGATCACGGATAGTTGCAAGGTCGGGAACCATTCCCAGATACCAAAAGATTAAAGATATCGTAAAATAGGTCGATACTGCAAAAACATCCCAAAGGAGTGGGGACTTAAAATTCTGCCAGATCGCGTTTGCGTTAGGGATCGGCGCCAGAAACCACACCATCCATAGACGACCAACGTGGAACATCGGGTAAATTCCTGCACAACATACTGCAAAAATAGTCATCGCTTCCGCCGCACGGTTAATGGACGTCCGCCAATTCTGGCGAGTCAGGAAAAGAATCGCAGAAATGAGTGTGCCCGCGTGCCCAATACCAATCCAGAACACAAAGTTCACAATCGGCCAACCCCACATTGCACGGTTGCTGTTACCCCAAACCCCAACACCAGTTGATACAAGATAAAAGAGACCCCCGCCCACACCTACGATAGCAATGATGAGGCTCGGAATAAATAAGAACCACCAAATTGCAGGCTGCTTATTTTCCAGAATACCGCAGATGCGCTCCGTGATCCAGTTGTATGAACGGCCGTTGAGAATCAACTTCTCACGCTCCATGACCGGGATCACCGGCTTGTTTGGGTCTTTTTCTATGGTCGTGTCGTGCGACATGATTGTTAGTTGGAATTAATTATTAAACTTTGGATCGAACACCTAGTGCATGTTTATCGTGGCGCGCCCTATAACTTTTGCTCGGGGCATACTGGGGTTTGGATTCTTTACGCGCGCAAGATAGCTGGTGCGCGGCAAGGTTCCAATGTAGTTGAGTAAGTCATATGCACGGTTGATTTTAAGTTTGTTGTCTGCCGTCTTGATGCGGCTGATCTTCGCCTTGGGATCGAGTATGTTACCGAATACAATTGCACTCGCCGGGCAAGCATCCTGACAAGCGGTCCGCACGACATCTGTTTTGGGGCGCAGTTCGTCAGGGCCAATCTTAACATCCGCGGATGATCCGCCGGCTAGTGTTGCCTTTTTCTTGAGGTTGCTCTTAACATCGCCTTTGGCTTTCTGGATTCGCTGAACGCAGTATGTGCATTTCTCCATCACGCCCCGCATCCGAACAGAGACGTTTGGATTACGCTGAAGATGAGGTGCCTCGCCAACGGCTTTGGTTCCACCAGGTCCCTTATAGAGGTTTTTCTCAATCAGCGGATTACGCTTGTTGTAGTCAAAAAAATTAAATCGACGCGCTTTGTATGGGCAGTTGTTAGCACAGTAACGGGTACCGATGCAGCGGTTATATGCCATTGTGTTTAAACCGTCTTCAGAGTGAACCGTGGCATTCACTGGGCAGACAGTCTCACACGGCGCAGCCTCACACTGGACGCAGGCTACCGGCTGCGGAATCATCTCAGGGTTGTCTTCATCTCCATCGACGGCGGCAAAGTAACGATCCATACGGATCCAATGCATCTCACGGCCAATTGCAACCTGCTCTTTACCAACGACGGGGATATTGTTTTCTGCCTGACATGCCACAAGACAGGCGTTACAGCCCACACAATTGTTTAGGTCAATAGTCATCGCCCACTGCTGGCGTTCATCATAGAGGTGTTTCTCGGCGCCGTTTTTCTTGTCATGCCAAGTATCAGACCCTTTGTGCTTATAAAGTGATATGTTTTCTGGAGCGTGGGAATCCATTCCCTGTTTTTGTACTTTATCGTACTGAGTATCAAAGTCCCCCTTATGATCATCTTCGAGTGTAGAGATCTCACGAGCAAGCGCGCGACCATACATGGCATGGTGCTCTTGCGTCATCGCTATTGGGTAGTCTTTATCAAGATCTTTTACCTTACCTCCAGTGGCAATGTAGGAAAACTTGCTGCTGCGCAGCGCATAGGCATTGAAACCACGATTTACACCCACGAGACCAACGTCTTTTTCATTTGAGGCTTCTATTCCCCAGTCATTGTGCTCGTCGTAACCTTGTCCGTAACCGAGAGAAATTGAAATTATATTATCGGCATGACCAAATCCAACTATTACAGGCACTTCGATTTCACGTCCATTGACGCTGATTTTAACAATCGGGTTAGTATGATCACGCCCTTCACCGCCTGGTGCCTCTGGCGCATTGTCTTTGACATCTATGAATCCATAAATCTTGCCGTCAGGCTGAAGCTCAAGAATGCGGTCGTATACGCCAAGATCCTTTGCTGTTTTAGGTGAGACAATAGCAACGTTGTCCCAGCATACTTTAGTAATTGGATCGGGGGCTTCTTGAAGCCATGCGTTGTCGATGTAACGACCATCATAAATGGTTCCATCGGTAGTAAAGACTACCTCAAGGCTGTTTGTTGATGGTGGCCGAGGCACTGTCACTGAAACCGCTCCCCCACCCTTAGGTGCGGCCGCTGCATATGTAGATTTTTTCCAGAACCCATCACGCAGAAGTTGTTTCCAGCTCTTGTCCGTACCATCAGCAATGGTAGAAAACGTCTTACGCACTGCATCGTAAGAAGGTGAGGCTTTTTCACCGTCTTTATCGGAATCGAAAAGCTTGCTATCACCCAATAGTGCTAGGAGAAGGTCAATCTCTGAGACCCCGTTATAGAGTGGCAAGATCATGGGCTGCACCACGGTGTAGGAGCCCAGCGATGTTCTGCCATCCGCCCAGCTTTCAAGATAATGCGCAGCAGGTATATGCCAGTCAGCCGCATTTGCAGTGGCATTGCGGCGAAGTCCCAACTGAATTACAGTCGCGTTTTTCGTAGCAGCAGCAAAACCATCTGCATCATAAACTGGGTTAGCTGGAGTAAGTAGCACAACCGTATCAATCGTTTTGGCATCAAGGTCTTGAATAAGCCCATCGACGTCACCATATCCACCCCGCTCGGTGAGCACTGGTTTGAGAGTTTTGCTGTAGTTTTCAAGAACCGTGTTGATGGCAATACAAATATTTTGCAGTGCCTTACTTTGGCGGGATCCAGCAAGGACTACAGACTTGCCCTTGTTGCTTGCAAGATCTTCAGCACAACCTTTGGCCCACATTTTTTGATCCTCACTAAGGTTGTCAGGGCCGGTAACGGTGACAGAAGCGCCAAGTTGTTTGGCAATTTCAGCAGCCACAGCAACCACTTGGCTTGGCGCAATCCGTAAGCGATGATCAGCGATGCCCCCAGTTAGGCTGTATCCACCTTCCACGACGTAGAGGCGATTCATTGCATCCTTGTTGGGCTTCTTATCGTAACCCGAACCTTCAATAAAGCGATTCTTGTAAAATCCACTTACGGGGCCTTGTTGGTCCAGCTCGAGAAAATCTGAATCAAGTGAGAGAACCACCTTGGCATCTGAAAAATCAGCGGCGACGTCTGCGCTCTGCCCAAAGGCACTTGCATTTGCTTGCTTGCGCTCCTCGCCGGTCAGCGGCTCGTAGCTGTAGAACTTGGCTGATCCATACTTCGCTGCCAGCTCCTTGACAAGTCGACTGCGTGTAGGTGATTCGTCTTCACCAAAAACAAAACCAATCTTGGCGTCTGGCTTCGTAAGATCTGCCAGTGCACTTTCAAATTCCGCACGGCTCTTTTTCTTACCTTTGGATAGGAAATCACGCGAACGATCTGGGTTATACATGTCCAGAATCGACGCCTGTGTGAAGGAATCTGTTCCACCAAGCTCATCGAATCGCTTATTAGGCTCGAGCTTGGTAGGCCGTCCGTCCTGCGTGGTCACAACCAGCGGCACTGCTCCATTCGCACGTGGCATTGAACTGGCGTAATAGAGTGCCTTACCGGGAATACGCCATTCAGGAGAATCAGCAAAAGGAACGATCAATGCCTCAGGGCGACGGCACGCCGCGAGGCCCAAGCCTGCAAGCGCCGATGATGCTCCCATTAACTTAACAAACGACCGGCGCGACAACTCTCGCTCTTCTTCCGTTTCCATTTGGGATGCTCCTTCGAGGAACTCACGGTCGAGTGCATTCTGGAATTCTTTAGTTCCCTCTTTTTCACCTAGACTGCGCCAGATTTTGCTTCCGTCTTGCTTCTGCAACATGTCAGCGATGCGCGGCGGCTGGTTAGTGGTCTTTTCGCTCATGGAATCGATAAGTCGTGTGTTTAAAAAACGGGGTGTTTTTTAGAAAATTAATTAAGCTTTGTGAGTTAATTAGCGGTGACAGGTTGTACAGCTTTCTTTAGGGTGTATGTCCCAATTTTCCTTAAGGCGTTTGCCTAGCTTTGCTTGTGCCTCAGAAGAACTATCCCCAACGACATAACCTATTTCTTTGGCTAACTCTGGCTTGGCTTTTAAATAATCCACAACGTCATAATCGAGGTTGTAGACCTGTTCTAATGGGCGTAGATGCTTTTCTGGCTCACGGTGGCACTCCAGACAAAATGCCATACTCAGGCTCTTAGCGTGATGCACTTTACGCATTTTATGCACTTCTCCGTGACAACTCTTACAAGAAACGCCACGCCCTACGTGTGCTTGGTGACTAAAGTAAGCGTAATCGGGCAGTTTATGGACGCGGACCCACTTGATGGGTTTGCCGTCATATTTATCGTAGTTTTTATCAGCTGCACGCCGAAGTGGCTCGAGCTTTGGGTTATCTTTTTGAACATGCTGGTGACAATTCCAACAAGTATTCGCAGTTGGCACGCCTGCGCTAGCAGATTTGTCCACGGAGCTGTGGCAGTATCGGCAATCAATACCCAGCTGGTTTGCGTGCAGATCATGATCGTATGCAATTGGTTGATCTGGTTGATAACCAACACGTTGCGCCTTAGGCGTTGCATAATATGAGAAGGCCGCAGTAAGGCCCAAAACTATGAAAATGAGGCATACCGCGATCTTGAGCGGCAGTAAATTGGTCCAGCGTGGGAAAAAATTAGCCATGGCGTCGGGGGCTTACTAATGTTTGTGAAAAATTTCACAAGCAAAAATTTTTGAAAAGATTCAATCGTCTAAGTTGTTTTTGAATCTACTATTTTTCAAAGTGCGTGAGACACGCTAAATAAGGGTTGTTTGAGTAAAAAAACCCCCTCTATCTTTAATCTGAAACTCTCCATTATGACCGAACTTATCCTGAATGAAAACATCCACCAGCGAGTGATCAAAGAAATGATTCCAGGAGCGCGTCGATTCCTCTGGATCGTCACTGCCGATCTCAAGGACATGCACGTGGCCAAAGGAAAGAGATTCGTCCCGTTTCTAGAAGTGCTTTCTGATCTAGTGCAACACGGCATCGCTGTCCGACTCTTCCATGCCAAGGAACCAGGGCCCCGGTTTCGCGATGATTTTGATAAATATCCGTCGCTACTGGAGAGTGATCTGTTCGAGCGCATCCTCTGCCCGCGCATCCACACCAAAGCGATTATTGTCGATGGAACATCAGCCTTCATAGGCTCACCCAATCTCACTGGCGCGGGCATGGGCGCCAAAAACTCAAACAAAAAAAACTTCGAGGCTGGTTTTATCACCGACGCACCACACCACCTCACCCCACTGCTTGACTGGATCGATTCTCTTTACCTAGGCGACCTCTGTCAGAAATGCCAGCGCCGTGACTACTGCCCGGATCCCATTGCATAGGGCTGTTAATAATTGATATTGCTCGCATATATCTTGATTTTACAGCTGCTTACCGATGCGTGATTAACAGACGGCTCACAAATCTTGTGAGGTATCAGACAAAAACAAATTCTCCAAGATTGCCCTGTAGTGCAGCATGCGGCATAGTTGTCGCCATGCAAGATCGTGCAGCTGGCCCAACATGGCAGACCACACTACGGAGCGTCGTGTTGATTGTCCTGTTTTTTTGTTGTTGGCTATCTGCTTTTCAGGGCTCCTCGGGTAAAGAACTCTGGCCTGCAATAGTTGCATTAATGACTATTTTCATCACACGGCAAGTCGTATTTGGGCTTGCATTTGGTGCGCTAGCTGGGTGCCTATTTCTAACAGGTGGCGATGTCGCATCGGCACTAAAGCAACTAACCACCGATCACTTTTTTTCATCGCTGCAGGGGCCATGGCGTGTTGGCGCTATCCTGTTCACACTAATCCTTGGCTCTTTTGCCGTTGTGATTGAGAGAGGTGGAGGATTTTCAGCTGTTACCAGAAAACTAATAGCAAACAAACGTGGTAATGCTGGCAGACGGCTCGAAACCGCTACTGGCTTGATGGGTGGCCTCTGTTTTTTTGATGGTTTGGCGAACAGTCTGTTACTGGGGAAAATTATGCGTCCGCTAGCTGACCGCGCGGGCATCACACGGGCCAAGCTGGCGTATCTGGTGGATAGTACCAGCAGCTCGATTGCCTGTATTGCATTCATTTCCACATGGATCGCAACGCAACTCAGCCTGATCGATCAGTCAATTCAGAGTTACGGGATTACAGACACGGCATACACGCTGTTTTTTCGGTCGATCGGAAGTAACTTCTACTGCCTCTTTACCCTGGCCTTGGTGGCTCTCGTCATCTGGAGACGCTGGGATATGGGCCCGATGAAGAAGTCACAGGTCACTGAACCCACCACACGAACAGAAGATAAAGAGCAAAGGTCATCCGCGGCAGTTGCATTAGTTCCGATTCTGACCCTTTCATTAGGTATCGTCAGCCTTTTCTATCTTTGGGAAACATCACCCCTGTGGCCGATGACCACGGAAAAACTTACCAAGGCTTTCAGTGGCAATGCGGGGCCCTATGCGCTGACTCTTGGCAGCTTATTGGGTCTGGGTGTAGCCGCCTTGATGTTCCCTAAGAAACATAACGCCCGTCTCCCCAGCGCAGTGCGTGATGGTGCGGCGAGTATGCTACCACCACTTCTTATCCTTATTCTGGCGTGGACGTTTGGCAGTGTGATGAAAGAAGTCGGTACAGCAAGGTGGTTGGCTGATGCAATTGGGTCTCAATTTTCACCCGCCTATTTTCCTGCTGCTGTTTTTCTAACTGGGGCTTGTATCAGTTTTCTAACAGGAAGCTCATGGGGAACCATGGCACTACTCATGCCGATAGCTATTCCCGGTTATCTCGAAGTTGCGGGGAACGAACCTGTAATGCTGTCAGCCGTAATTGGCGCAGTCTTCAGCGGTGCTGTTTTTGGTGATCACTGCAGCCCGTTTAGTGATACCACAATTGTCAGTGCATTCGCATGCGGCGTATCAGCGCAGGAGCACGTGATCACCCAGTTACCCTATGCTGTGCTTGCCGCGGTCGTCTCACTTGTTGTTGGATACCTTGGAAAGGGTATGGGATTACCAGCTTGGGCATGTATAATAACAGGAATTGGAGTTTTATGTATCATTGCAGTGGCGGCAACTCGCAAGACGAGCATGGCAAGTTAGCTTTGCTCATTATTTAGTGGTTACGAAGACCAGCTACAGCATTACCATACAAAATGAGACTTCTCACGAGCGAGCGCTAATCAGCCGGCTTATCTTTAACAGTTGGATCGCTGTCTTGTATTATCTGTGCCTCCACTATCATCTCCTGATCCTGCCCATGTAACACCACTTCTTGCTTATCCGGTTGCACATCAGCGGTTATATTTTCAGTTGTAATGTGCGCTGGCTCATCCCCGAGCTGCTTGGCCTCGATCAGAGTGGTTTCAAGTTCCTTTTTGTCATTGCTTCCAACATTCGGCTCATGTGTGCGCCGCTCGCACCCTAGTTCCGCTGCCAATTCCGCACCATAGAGGAATACCTGCATCGCGAAGTAGATCCAGAATAACACAAGGACCAAGGTTAGGGCACTACCATAAAAGCTTCCTATATCCGTATGTTTCAAAAATTGTGCCAGTGCTATTTTTAAACCTAACAGAAGTAGTGCGCTAATCAAACCACCGGCCAGTGCTTCACAAAATTTTGGCGGTCGCGCCGGCAACCAACGCATCGCAACGGCCGCAAGAAATACCATCGCGATAAATGACAGCAACGGTGAAACAGATGTAGCTACACGCAGTAAAACAGGAGAGTCATGCAGCGAGCCCACAATTACTCCCATCATTGTTTCAAAGACCACAGCGCTGGCAATGAACACACCGAGCACAATCAGCATTCCGATCGCCGCGAGTCGACTAACCAGCCCAGCGACCGCGGCCTTGCGACCAAGTTTTCTCTCTTTACCAAAAACCTTACCCAAGGATTTACGCAGCTCTGCGATCACTTTTGTTGCCGCAAAAAATAGGAAAAGACCACCAATGTAGGGAGAAAATCCAGAGCCAACCCAGCGGATTTCTGTACGCAAAATCTGCGCGAAGTAGCCGCCGACCGTTGAACCTGCTAAACGATCTGCCTCAGTGACCAGAATGCGTGTTGCCGTTTTCTCATCCACAAAAACAGACGCTATACTCACACCGACTAACAGTATGGGAACTAACGATATTAAGGAATAGAATGCCAGTGCCGCCGCCTCGTCAGCATGCTTACGCCGCCACCACTTTACAGCCGCACGCCAGAGGCGAAACAACCAGAGTTTGCCGATATCGAGAATTTTCATTCATTTGCACTTTAGCTCCGATAGACCGATGTGGCGAGGCCTGATCAGCAAGAAACATGACTATCTACAAGGACACAGAATAGGTTATATCAAATGATATGATCTATGCTTATTACCGCTGGTTATTTACCCATTACGGCAACCATAATAAACGATAATGTTCAAAAATTAAACCTAACAAGAAAATCTCTTTGCTAGGATGTTAGCGTTTTTTACACTTTCACTTGTGATTGTTTGCTAACACTAACATTAAATCTTTCGCCGCAATATGGACATCGGTAATGCCCGCAACATAAAATAGAGCCAGATACGGGAAGACGGTAACTTCCGAGTAGCTTCTTCGCCTTTTTATTTTTACTACATCCTTTGTTTGCAAACAGGGGCACTAGACAAATAGGGCACCGAATGGATTGCGCTTTCAATGCAAACCATAGACTAGAAATAACCCACATCGCTATACAACCAACACCACAATAAACTATTGTTAGATCAAAAATAATTAATCCAACAATTAGGGCTGAAAACATCACCCACATAAGGAGTGTATTAAATATGAAATGAAGTGCTCCAAACTTTAGCCCTCTGAGCGTCGAACTATATCGGTGTTTATGCATCGTATCTAGTTAGGGTGTTAGATTTTACGCCTTATGGCACACATTCCGATTCCAGCGCCCATCAGCAAAAAGGCCGCGCTGGTTTCAGGTACCGTCACAAAGTCAAAATTTACCATAGATGAAACATCCCACGAAAAGCCCTGAGTTACTGCCGCATCAGTTACATCCTGAGACTGGGCATATTCCACATCTGCCAGAGGCAAACCGATCTGCTCGTTGGAGTGTTCCGTTAAATTAACCGAAGCAACATGATGATTGACAGTATACAAGCCACCAATCCCAGATGATGACATTATTGATTTGCCTTCGAAAGACTCTGGCACGAACAAATCAGAAACCATCAAAACCCCATGAACGAGTGAGGATGATAGACAAAGTCCTACTATAATATTTACACACTTAATACACACAAAACCATATATATAAAAAAATAATAAAAAGTCTAGTATTATCTCAAAAAAATATTTCTGCATTTTTCACTAAGGAAAATTGGGTCTACAAATCGTTACCCAAGTTTCCATGCTTAGCTGATAGATTCGCATCCAATAATACCGCACTGAAGTGTCTAAAGTTATTTTACAGAGTCGGCAGTTTTAAAAAAAAACTATGCTCAAATCGATTGGGCTACATCAATCTAAAGAATTTTCTTTTACCCAAATATTGTGGAAACAGACTGATTTATCATGGTCTCGTAGCAATATTGGATTCCACGTATCTTTTATCCGCTCTTTAATGGAACATGCAAGCGTACCGTTTTTTGCAAGCTCTTGGTCGTCATACACAAGCACACCACCAAGTTTCACAGTCATACGTAGCCGCGTTCTAAGGTTCCTGTTTTCCAGAGTCGTCACCATCAGGCTAATACGTTTTCTCCTGTTTCCATCCCAAACTTGGCAGTCTACTTTTCTAGAATATAATCATCAAATTTCCATCTCCCAAGGCAACAACTTGAACCCCAAGACTCGCGTCAGGAGTGTTTTGACCATACTCACCTTGAATGCTAAAATCAGGGTTTTCTCTAGTTGCTATATGTGTTTCATGATAACCATAATCACTCTTCGAGCTTCCCGGCCGACCACAAAATGCCATGAGTTACGAGATCGAGAAAAACAGGATTGCTGAACGTTGCATTAATTAGTGTGTCCAAAAGTCGTTCCAAATACACGCGTGCCGTGAAAATCATTTACCTAGATTACTGCATGTATTTTGCTGTTCTTCTGACTTGCTAAAGTAGCCAGTGAGGTCATGCCTGCGGTCGTGTCTTGGACGACATAAAGCTCATCCTTGGGTGTTTTCCAGTTTGCAAGGAACCCCTTCATAACGGAATGATCTCTCTTCTCAACCTTCACCGTGTAGTGACTCTGGTGCTCGTGCTGCTTGCTCGTTACCCCGAGAAAGTTTCTCCACTCGTCGACTTGTGCATCACGGTAGGTCTACATTGCGCAATGAATGACAACGGCAGGTTTACCTTTCTTATGCACATCCGTGATTTTGCGGATATCATCTGGATTCTTGGTTTTAGCGAAGCACTTATTATGTACGACCACATCATACGGTTTTGCCCAGTTGGGATCGTCATATAGATAAATATCGGCATGTGTCCCCCGCCCTCCTTTGTTCATAATTGTCGATTAGATAGGCGCGCGAGCCTCAGATGCGATTGTCAATGCTTTGGTCTGGATTTTATAATCATGACAACACCCACCAGTCACCAGCAATACCTTGATTGGCTTGCCTTCGCAAAACTGCTTATTTGCTGTCTGATATGCATGAACACAACTCATTGCGTAGCTGGCTGCCAGACAATAAGCTGCAATCTCTGCCGTGAGCTACCTCGTCGAGCGGCACAGAGATGGTCATGATAATGTTGGTTCTCATGAAGTTGCTGATGCCAGAAACTTTTCCAAGCCACTGGCGGCAAAAATTCTCACGACTCTTTCTAAAATAGGAATTGTCACGGGATCAACTGGACCGAGTGGTGGGTATCGTCTCGCAAAACCCGCAGCTGACATTTCCCTTCTGGATGTGTTACCACCCTCTGAGTTACAAAATAAAGCAATGACATGCCCCTTTGGTGAAGGCTGGTGCGGTAACCACGAGCACTGCCCGTTACATGACCGTATTGTCGAGCTGGAGGAACAACAACTTAAGTTTTTCAACGAAAATACTTTTGAAGGGTTTGATCACTGTGGTTATTCTTCAAAACGACCTCGTTAATTACGTCCATCAAAAATTTATCTTCTCCAGGAAATAGCGACTGCATGAAAAGCCACTCAGCAAACTGTCGTGTATTTTAATCGTTCATTTCGCACATAGGGATGCCTTCAGAGGGGCTTCTCACCTGTTACGCACATAGCAATTAATTAACTCATTATTCTCAATAATAAATTGAAGGAAGCAATTGCCTAAATGCTCTGGGTTCAATTATTGAGCTAAGCACAATATAGCTAACAATCTAACAATTTATTTTGTCTCTCAATGAGCAACAGTATCCCGTTAGTAAGTGCTTTTTAAAACCCTGATTACCTTTGCGCCAAAATCACAACCATTAAATTATTTAGGGATCGATGTTATATCGCATTCATGCAATCTATATCGTTGTGGTAGAGCGCTTTATAAAGTATAAGCGGCTTTAATTATTTAAAACTTAATGGTCACTGTAGCAGTAGATACACTGGTATGATCTGGTCGTGTTAGTATAGATTCGTAAATTGACAGGATATTACGTTGAACCTTTTTTTCTAACATAACTTTTCCTAAATTGTTTTTAACAATAATGACTTTGTTTAAATCTAACAATTTGTCTGATAGCCGTAAAGTGATTACCCCTATTGGTGTGAAGTCCCCCACCCTCTTTGATGAAGAATGTTCTATAGCAGCTGCTGGATTGTTTAAAGTAATCGTATTTTCTCTTACCTCAGCAGTAATAAGCTGTTTGGGTTTTGCTTGTCTGTTAGACAACCAGTGAAATCGGGTTTGGGTGACATTATCTTGATACCAGTGAAGTTTTTTGGGCCACGGATTACGAGTATGTTTTGCCATCCACGGAACAGCTTGCTTACATTCTAGATTCATCCAATGCCCGTATTTTGGATAGATGATAGCTTTGTGTGAGTAGCCACCGGGGTCTTGTTTTGCAAGTTGGTCAAGTTTCTTACCCCACTTAGCACATAGTTTGGCACGATCATAGGCATGGTCCTTGCCGCCGCATTGGATGATGAAGGCTAGATTTCTCAAATTCCAAGTTTTTGCGTCACCCGGGTGTCCCGCCATCATGGCAGCTCCCGCCCATCGGTCAGCCATTCTGGGTGCCAGCTGGTAAGTTCCATCACCACCCGCAGAGTATCCCATGATGTAGACGCGATTCGGATTGATTTGCTTGAAAGTGATGAAATCAGCAATCAGCTGGTCAAACATCGGGTCAATATGACTCTGATGCCAAAGGTTCCAGGTATTTGTTGGAGCTCGGGGTGCCACATAGATTCCTTCCTTCGGACGGTAGAGCTTGATCTGATTTCTCCATTGCTGATCATTGACACGGGCTGGTGCGCCGCCACCGCCATGCATGGAAATATAGAGCGAGTGACCGCCTTTCGGAACATCACCATAGGTCTTGAATTCATACCGCATTGTTTTGCTACCATGTTTGACGACTTTTTCCTCAAATTCCTGTTTACGCTGTACACGTAATGTAGCGAGTCGACTTGCTAGTATCATTTGGGTTGCTTTTTCCGCCTGATTCTCAGTCAGTGGAGTTTTGGCAAATTTTTGCTCAGATAGATTAATTTGATTTGAGGGGGTGAGGGAAAGATGAGTGCTCAGTAGCTCGATGGGGTCCGAGGTCTTTTTTACAATCGACTCGGCAATTTCTGGGGCAGGGGATGACACATTCCACTTTTCCAATTCAGTAAGCTTTTCACTTTTGCATGGTGTTAAAAGTAAAGCAGACAATCCTGTTAAGATTATGAATTTGTGCATGACCAAAGAAATCATGAATTTGGAGAACCAACACGGTTTTTTTGTTGCTTGAGAATCCTATGGACTGAACCAGCACACAGGGCAGGGGATTTCGTGCCATTCTCAGGGCCTTAAAATACTCACAGAAAAGCTGTAACTTATTCACCAAGAGTAGGTTGTGGCATAAAACGAAAAACACAGTATTTTGGGCATATCTTGGGGTATTTAAAGCAAATCACCCCAATATATAGTTCAAATAGTCAATTCATCTATTTTCGTAGAGCAATCGCAAGTATCGCAATGTCAGCTGGCGTGATTCCCGAAATTCGTGATGCTTGACCTATACTGGTTGGTCGAATCTCTGTCAGATGTTGACGTGCCTCAGCTTTGAGGCCGGTAACCTTGTTGTAATTGAAACTCTCTGGGATACGTTTGTCTTCCATCCGCTGAAGTTTCTCAATTTGTTGTTGTTGACGATCGATGTGACCAGCGTATTTGAAATCGGTTTCGAGTAGCGGCCAAAGATCGGTAGGCACCTGATCGATTACATCAGAGGGTAGGGTGGTATAGGAATTTTCTGACCGCCGGAACCAGTGGTCGAGCTTAACGCCATCGTGAGAAATGGTGGGAATCAGTCCTTTTGCTTTGATCAAGCCAGATATTTTCTGAGCTGTTCGTTCTGCCCGCAGACCCATAACTAATCCGTTTTCAATCGCGAGAGGAGTGAGACGTAAATCTGCATTATCCTGGCGAAGTAATAACCTGTATTCGGCACGCGAGGTGAACATTCTGTAGGGCTCATTTGTGCCTTTGGTAACTAAATCATCAATCATTACACCTATATATGCTTGGTTACGGCGTAGGATAAATTCGGGTTTCTCTAGCACCTTAAGAGCAGCATTGCTGCCCGCCATCAAGCCTTGAGCGGCAGCTTCTTCGTATCCGGATGTGCCATTAATTTGCCCAGCAAAATAGAGACCAGAAACACGCTTAGTTTCTAATGTGGGTGAGAGTTGGGTAGGGGGACAATAGTCATACTCAACCGCATATCCTGGACGGATGATTTGTGCTCTCTCAAGCCCAGGAATCGATTGTATAAAGTCGAGTTGGACTTCGTATGGCATCGACGTCGAAACACCATTGATATAATACTCGTGCGTATGTCGCCCCTCTGGTTCAAGAAATACTTGGTGTCTATCCTTATCGGCAAATTTCACCACTTTGTCTTCAATAGATGGGCAGTAGCGCGGGCCGGGGCCTTCTATTTTACCGCAATACATTGGTGACTTATCAAGGTTATCACGAATGATTTTGTGGGTTTTCGGGTTAGTCCATGTGATATGACAGGGGACTTGTTCCACGTGGAACTCTGGTTGGCCATCAGAATGTGCGTCGCTCGGTTGCAAATGACCATTTAGCGTATGGACGTCAGCAGGCTTACGAATAATGGTATCAGCCATGTAAGAGAAAAAGGGTGGGGGCGTATCGCCCTCTTGCACTTCGGTTTTAGAAAAATCAATAGACTTACCGTTGATCCGGCAAGGAGTGCCTGTCTTAAAACGTTCCACGTGGAACCCTAACGCATGTAATGAGTCAGAAACGGTAGAAGTAGCGTCACCCATGCGTCCACCGATTTCATTTTTAAGTCCAACATGCATCAATCCGCGCATGAAAGTGCCAGCCGAGAGAACTACTGAACGAGCGTTAATCTGCATCTGAAGTGATGTAGTAACCCCTGTGATAGTATCATCTTCAACTAATAACTCCGCGACATTTACTTGGTGAATGTCAATGAACGGTTCGGATTCTAGAGTGTGTTTGATGCGAAATTGGTAAGCTTTCTTATCACATTGAGCACGAGGAGCGCGAACTGATGGCCCTTTTCCTGCATTAAGCATACGAAATTGAATTCCTGTGGCATCAGTATTGAGGGCCATTACTCCACCTAGGGCATCAATCTCGCGCACTATGTGGCCTTTTGCCAGACCGCCAATAGCTGGGTTGCAAGACATAGCACCAATAGTATCCAAATTTTGAGTAAGCACAGCAACTTGACAGCCAAGTCTAGACGCGGCAAGAGCAGCCTCCACACCTGCATGGCCTGCGCCTATAACGAGAACGTCGTATGTTTTTGGGTAAACAAACATAGATGCGAAGAGAAATAAGATGATAGCGCTAAGATGCAAGACCGAAGATTGGATGTTCCATGTGGAACAACTGTGATCATATATGATCTAATTAATAGAGAATGCGATAAGGCTAAAGACTTGTATCATTCAAAACATAAGCGTAATTTAGTAGGGCTATGAAAGTGATAATTGCAGCATTAGATTTTTCTGATGCCAATGCCCCTGTGATCAAAGCAACTACCAAGCTAGCTAAAGCGCTCGATGAGTGTGTACATCTGGTTCATGTGATAGAACCAGAACCAACATATGCCGCCTATGGGCTAACGCCAGATGAGTTTCCGATAGCTCAAGAAATACAAGAAGAGTCACGGCATCGCAGTAAACAAAAACTAACAAAAATAGCTGCTCAAATGGAGTTAACGAACGTAAAGATTAAAGTTCTCCATGGGCAGCCACTGAATGCCATTCTGGATTATGCCCATAAATCTGATGCTGATATGCTTGTTCTTGGCTCTCATGGACACGGCTTTCTTAGCAGCTTGCTATTAGGCAGCGTTGCGGAAGGATGTGTCAGAAAATCCAAGATACCATCTCTAATAGTGCCTGTAGAACGAGATACATAATAGTAAAAGTTAGATGCTGGAATTCATAGCCAATGCTCAGGGCTTGCGCTACAGCAAGTATTGATGCATGTATCTGAACGCATGTTTGAAGTCAGGGACAAGCCGGAAATGGTCGAGCGGGCGCTGCTTGTGCGTATCTGCTCAGATAGGCGTGAGGCGCAAGAAGCAGAGTCATTACTCGAGGAACTAGGAGAGTTAGTCACTACTTTAGGCATCAACGTGAGCGAATCCGTATTGGCTTTTACTCGATCGTTACACAAAAAATACCTCTGCGGAACCGGCAAAGCTCAAGAAATTGTCGATCTAGCAAAAGCCCATGAATGCGACTGTATTGTCTTCGATAATATGTTCCTTCCATCACAACAGCGAAACTGGGAAGAACTAGCAGATATCTGTGTTATCGACCGAGAAGAGGTAATTTTAGATATTTTTTCCAAACGCGCACATACCCGTGAAGCGCGGCTCCAGGTAGATCTTGCTCGAATGCAGTATTCTCTGCCGAGACTGACTAGAATGTGGGGGCACCTCGACCGCGAGGGCGGGGGAGCCGGAGGTGGCAAGGGTGGGGGAGGTGCCGCTCGAGGCATGGGTGAACAACAGATAGAAGTGGACCGCCGACTAGCTAGGACGCGTATCGACCAGTGTAAGCGAGAGCTTGCAGAAGTGAGAAAGCAACGTAGTACACGCCGAAAAGAACGTGAAAAACAAGGCACGCCCTGCGCAGCTATTGCGGGCTACACTAACGCCGGCAAATCCACCCTTTTGAATCAACTCTCAGGCTCTGACATCATGGCTAAAGACATGTTGTTCGCCACATTAGATACAACGACTCGTGCCATCGAGTTGCCTGATGGCCAACCACTTCTTCTAACAGATACTGTTGGTTTTGTTAGAAATCTCCCACACCGACTTGTGGAGGCATTTAAAGCTACACTAGAGGAGGCGGTGCTGGCCGACTTTATTGTTCATGTGTTAGATGCATCATCTCCAGAAGTCCAAAAGTTTTATGATACAACCGTTGAAGTTCTTGAGGAATTAGGCGCCAACGACAAGCCTACGGTAGTGGTGCTAAATAAGATTGATGTACTTAATGACCCCGTAAAGCTCGCGGGACTTGAGGTAACATTCCCTAACACGGTATCGGTTAGTGCAATAACTGGCGAGGGAATGGAAGAGCTGCTCAAAAAATGTGCTACTTTACTGGCAGACCGTGTACAGGTCCATACCTACCGCATCCCTCAGCAACGCGGTGATCTTACCGGTATGTTGCACCGTGACGCAAAAGTGCTAGAGACCGATTATGAGGGTAATGACGTTTTACTCAAGGCTGTAGTCCCGGCAAAAATCGCCGGCAAACTAGCTAATTTTATTGATTAAAATAAAAAAATGTTAGGGCTTGTTAGTTTTTGATGATTCAAAAACCAAATGTCTTCATAAAAACATCAAATATCTATAAATAGATCGATGCGATTACTCATTATATTTACTTTATTATGTGCTCCGCTATGGGCGCGTGACCCCGCTTTGCCAGCTTCTCTATCCAACCCTCTCACCGAAACGCCAACAAAGACACCACAAATCAAGAAATGCCTAACAACTGAAAAACCATCAAAAAATATAGTAGAGGAGAATGAACAAAAAAAACTGCCTTCATTGCTTCTACCAAAAGACCGCGATCAAGCGGTGCGCTTGCAAGTTTTCCTTGATCAAAAACATTTTGGCCCTGGCTTCATTGACGGTAAACCGGGTAAATTTACCAAACTTGCCGTAAAGAATTACAACATCAGCCTGGGCAGAGAAAAAAATGACCCGCGTGTAGTGCAAGAAGCGCTCATGGAGGTGACTCAAGCATATGCCACTGCAATCGTGCCTATATTCGTAAAAGACTTTATAGACCACACGCTTCCTCAGGAACGTTCGCTGCAAGCCGGTAGAAAATCGATGCCATATCGCAGTGTTGCCGAGTTTATGGCGGAACGCTACCACACGTCTGAGGACCTACTCATCGCGATCAACTCTGCCAAAACTTTAAGAAGCGCCACCGCACACTCAGCTATCAAAGTGCCAAACATCCGGCCATTTCTTATTGAGAAGCTGAAGCACGGTCGCACCTACAAGAGCGAAGAAAGGCTCTCTGCCCAGCGCATCGTCGTAGATACGCAAATTAAACAAATCTATGTTTACACCCTTATTTTACCTACCGTTCAAGAAAATGCTAATGGCACAACCAAAATAAGTAAGGCAAAACCTCAGCTAGTTGCCAGCTTTCCAATCACACCTGGAAAACCACGCTTTATCCCAGTTGGAATTTGGAATCTCAAAAATAGCGTAGAATTACCAATCTGGCGTTACGACAAACAATTATTGGAAACAGGCGTCAGGGGGGAGCTTTCTCTCACGATTCCGGCGGGGCCAAACAACCCAGTTGGCGTTATCTGGAACGGTTTATCCAAGTCTGGTATAGGCATCCACGGCACCAACAACCCACGCACAATCGGCAGAGCTCAATCAGCGGGTTGTATTAGGTTGTCGAATTGGGATGCTGTAAGATTTCCAAATTTCGCCAGACCAGGTGCAATCGTTGAAATACGGTAACCCGCTCGTCATGTGCGGTTTACAACCTAAGGAATTTCCGGCTTTCCTGTTTTCTTATCAATCTTTGGGCCATTTTTAGGTTTTGCTAAAAATTTGACCTCCTCAGGTGTGGTGAGAAGATCAGCTTTTCTGTGACCCGCCCAAGCAATACCTCTGAGTAAGACAGCACGATACTGCGGGATACTAAATGTGACATGCCAGTGCCCAGGGATTGATGAGAACGTTCGGGCTTTACCCTCCTCAAGAGACCACATCTGAGGGCTTCCTTGGGCATGCTTACAGTTAGTTTTGGCAAGTATCTGAACATTAGGGTCAAAATGAAGCTTCCAATAAATTTCATCGTCGAGTTCAAAATCACCAGCCCCGATAGTGATAGGATGCGGCTTGTCTTCATATGAAACATCAAAACGCCCTTCAAAGAACCTCGAATGCTTATGTTGCCATGCACCACCCGCCAAGCCTTTGAACCAATGCGCATTGTTACCACAGACGGCGTCGTGAATAAAAACCAACCCGCCACCTCGCTTTCTAAAGTTAGTAATCGCCGTTCGCTCCTCAGCTTTCATACTACCGGCATTCGCTGCATAAAAAACTATCACATCAGCCGCATTCATCTGTTGATTAGTGGGGAAGTGCAGCGCTCCATCAACTATAGCGCCTCGCTCCTTGAGTAATTTACTCCAATCCCTAAGAAAGGCAGGATGATCGTGAGCCCCCGGGCCATGGGTTTTTTTCCCAGCCCGGATGAATACTCTGAGGGGTTCAGCTGCGACAACAGGAAGCACAATACCTGCAAACAAAGCAAAAAATATGACCTTCATCATATGAGATTCATACACACTATTATCAATACCATCTGTCAAAATCTTGCACATTAGGAAAAAAAATTCACGGAATACTCGCGCAGGGCTTTACAAGTGGAACGATCCCGTCATAAATCCTACAAATTTAGCACCACCTAATGCCTAAAGACACAACGATTGAAAAAATACTGGTGATCGGTTCCGGCCCGATCGTGATTGGCCAAGGATGTGAGTTCGATTACTCTGGCGTCCAAGCGTGTAAAGCGCTGCGCGAAGAGGGATATGAAGTCATCCTGATAAACTCCAATCCTGCGACTATCATGACCGATCCAGAATTCGCGCCGCGAACCTATATCGAGCCTATCACTCCAGAAGTCGTCGAAAAAATCATTATCCGCGAAAAACCCGACGCCCTATTACCTACACTAGGTGGCCAAACAGCACTTAACACCTCGATGGATCTGTTCAAAGCTGGAACCCTCGAAAAACATGGCGTTAAAATGATCGGTGCTAATGCTGATGCTATTGATAAAGGAGAAGACCGGTTGCGTTTCAAGGAGGCAATGCTCAAAATAGGTTTAGATCTGCCACAAAGTGGCGTGGCTCACACGATGGAGGAAGCACTATCAATAGCCGACGAGATCACAGAAGCTGTGGGTAAAAGATTTCCACTCATCATCAGGCCAGCATTTACACTCGGTGGATCGGGTGGGGGTATAGCATATAACAAAGAAGAACTCGAAACCATCGTAGCGCGTGGACTAGATCTATCACCTGTTACCGAAGTACTCATTGAAGAGAGTCTTCTAGGATGGAAAGAATACGAAATGGAAGTCATGCGAGACTGTGCAGACAACTGCGTGGTCATATGTTCTATTGAAAACTTTGATCCAATGGGCGTTCATACTGGGGACTCCATAACCGTGGCACCAGCACAGACCCTGACAGATCGAGAATACCAAATCATGCGTGATGCTTCGTTCGCCTGTATAAGAGAAATTGGTGTGGAAACAGGTGGTTCTAACATTCAGTTCTCTGTCAATCCAGCAGACGGTCGCTGTATCGTTATCGAAATGAACCCGCGCGTATCTCGCTCATCAGCTCTGGCATCAAAGGCAACCGGATTCCCAATCGCTAAAATCGCAGCAAAACTCGCAGTGGGTTATACACTCGACGAACTACCAAACGATATTACACGAGAAACTCCGGCATCCTTCGAGCCAACCATCGATTACGTTGTCACCAAATTACCACGCTTTACCTTTGAAAAGTTCCCAACCGCTGACTCTGTGTTAACAACCCAAATGAAAGCAGTGGGTGAAGCGATGTCTATCGGCCGCACCTTCAAAGAATCCATGCAGAAAGCTCTGCGTTCGCTCGAAACCGGCCGCTTTGGCTTTGGTTTTGATGGTAAAGGTAAAAAAGAACCGTCTTACGAAGAAATCGAGCGCAAACTACACGTCCCGAATGCAGAACGCATCTTTTGGCTCGAAACCGCCTTCAATCAAGGCTGGACCGTTGAGGAAGTATTTGATGCAACTTCCATTGACCGCTGGTTCCTCGAGCACCTGAAGATTATTGTAGATGAAGGCAAAAACTTAGGCACAATGGATCTACGAAAAGCCAAAAAACTTGGCTTCTCGGACTTCCAAATCGCACACGCGAGAGGCTCATCACAAGACGAGATTCGCGCCGAGAGAAAAGAAAAAGCAATCATTCCTACCTACCGACTCGTAGATACCTGTGCCGCTGAGTTTGAAGCTCACACACCTTATTATTACTCAACCTACGGAGATGAAAATGAGGCTCGTGAGACAGATCAGAAAAAAATCGTCATCCTAGGCGGTGGACCAAACAGGATTGGCCAAGGTATTGAATTCGACTATTGCTGCGTGCACGCCGCTTTTGCTCTCAATGAACTTGGTTACGAAACCGTCATGGTTAATTCAAACCCTGAGACAGTATCCACTGATTACGACACCTCCGACAAACTTTACTTTGAGCCGCTAACACTTGAAGACGTGCTTAATATTTGTGATCAAGAAAAGCCCGATGGGGTGATTGTTCAATTCGGAGGGCAAACACCTCTAAATCTTGCCGCAGATCTCAAGCGACATGGCGTTCCAGTGATTGGAACCTCTCCCGAGAGTATTGAGCTCGCTGAGGACCGAAAGTTTTTCTCTGCTTTGTTAGAAAGAATTGGACTAAAGCAAGCTGAGGCCGGAACAGCAGTGTCACAGGACGAAGCAAGTGCTATCGCAGAACGTATCGGCTTCCCTGTTCTTGTTAGACCTTCATTTGTGTTAGGTGGCCGTGGTATGATGATCGTGTACAATGACAACGAGCTACGAAAGTATATTCGCGAAGCGGCAGACGTATCACCCGACCGACCAATTCTCGTTGATCGCTTCCTAGATGGTGCCACCGAGGTGGATGTTGATTGTATTTCCGATGGCGAGACATCCGTTGTAGGAGCTATCATGCAGCATATCGAGCAGGCTGGTATCCACTCGGGTGACTCGGCGTGCGTGATTCCAGCACCTACTCTCACTGAAGATATCAAATCAAAGATTCTCATAGCCGCAAAAGACCTTGCTAGGGAGCTTGAAGTCCGTGGCCTGATGAATATCCAATTCGCCGTGAAAGACGAAGAACTCTATGTCATCGAGGTCAACCCGCGTGCATCACGCACCGTTCCATTTGTCTCCAAATCGATTGGAGTCCCTCTAGCCAAGCTCGCCGCCAAGATTATGGTCGGCATGACACTCAAGGAACTTGGGTTCACTGAGGAAATTCTTCCCCCTCACTACTGTGTCAAGGAAGCCGTCTTCCCGTGGTCGAAATTCCCTGGTATCGATATCGTGCTTGGCCCAGAAATGAAATCGACCGGTGAGGTCATGGGCATAGATGATGACCTTGGCCTAGCCTATGCCAAATCACAGATATCTGCATTTAACCCACTGCCCACAGAAGGAAATGTCTTTTTCTCTGTCAATGATCGCGACAAACCAGCATCACTATGTATCGCACAGGAGCTCGTTAAGCTTGGCTTCACTATCTATTCGACTGGTGGCACTTACAAATTCCTTAAAGATGAAGGCATTGCTGTCGAGCGACTCTACAAACTCGCCGAGCAGAAACGCCCGAACGTACTAGATATGATGAAAAATGGAGAAATCAACTTTGTTGTCAATACGCCCAGCGGCCACGAAGCGCGCGAGGACGAGATTAAAATTCGTTCTGGTGCTGTTACCAACAAAATTTCTCATTGCACGAATCTATCCGCTGCACGCGCATCGGTACAAGCGATTCGTTCACTACAAGAGAAAGAGTTTACCGTAAAGACGCTTCAAGAATTTCACGCTGGTTAGTTAACCACATAGAACTATGGCAAAGGCGCGTCGGTGACGCGCACACGGTAGAACCTATCACTTCCTGTAGCTCCGTTGATGTGCGTAAGCGTCATATCAACACCAGATCCCAAGTTATTACTATCAACTGAAGTCCAAACATCGTTTACCCCCAAATCGGTGCTGGTTTCCAGATGGTAAAAAAGTCCGCCGACAGTAGTGATGGTAACATCATAATCATTACCATCGACAACTACTGACGTGGTTCTGAAAAAAGAATTTGGGTCACGAGGGTTTGTGCCTGCATTTTTTTCTTCTAAATTAGAGCGGCCATCGCCGTCATGATCATCTGCAGCAGGCAACAACTCGATTACTTGGCTTGGCGCGCTTGCAAGACCCTTGTTAGAGTTGTCATGTGGGTTGACCGCGACTACGGAAATAGAAACCTTATTTCCCTCAGAGGCTATCACGGTATATTCGCTTACTGTGGTGATAAATATTGCAGGATCCTCATTATCGATAATCACCGTAACTTCGTAATGGGGGACAACACCCTCGCTATCAGCAGAGACGTCTGCCCAGTCGAAGGTCGCATGATTTCCAATTTCGTAATCATGATTGTTAGGCATCGTCGGTTGTGTCGGTGTAGAAATAGGGGCAGTGACATCATAAACCTTCAAATACTGTGCTTCAAACGGGTCTGTCGACCAACCACTCACAGTAGTAGGGACCTTTTTCATAGCTACAAAAACCCCAGAGCTCTTCAAATTAGCTCCCGTGATTCCGCTTCCCCAAAGCAAGACATCCCGCCTGGTTGGTTCCTTGTCAGTATAAGCAGAGATATTTCTGGCATTATAGGTACGGCTATCATTGATACCTAACAGAAGAGCGAGTTCAGTAGGGATTTTAAAGTTATCACTCTGGTCGTTATCACCATCGAGATTAGAAAATGCCAAGATCACATCTGAGGTTGCTGGTGAAGCGTTGGCTGATTCATATTTTGCCACGGCATGAATTTGATTATTGTTGCCATCACCATCTAGAAACCATCGATTAGATGATTTCAATGCTGCGCTTTCTCGGCGTGCTGTAAGCATTCCAGATAACACTGGGTAGATCTGGTCATTACCAAAATCGGTGTCATTCCAGATAGGCATCATGGAATTCCAGCGCTTAAAATGCGCAACTTGCTTACCAAAATTTGTTTCATAGTGTTGGTAGCCAAAAGCGCGGCTTATACCCAGTTCTTGACCTGGAAAAATCATCGGTAGGCCATCAATGGACGCCGTCACGCCGATGCGCACTACCGCCTCCCAGGGGTCAGGGTAGTTTTCCTCGTCATGTGAAGTTGTGTTAGATAGCACCAACGCCTGACCGTATGCAGTGCGACGCGACTCGTAGATGTTACGGAATTCAACTGTATTTGTAGCATTTTCTAACGGAAACTTGATATTCTCATTGAGCACATCAAAATGCCGAGCTGAACGGTAAGTTACTGCACCTCCATCAAGGGACTCTGCCATCATGACAAAGCTCCACTTTTTTTGTCGCGCTACATTAATAATATACTCCCATGCACGTGGTGGTAAACCTTGTCCAAAGTCACAGCGTAGCCCGTCTATTCCTTGAGCATCCCAAGCATAACGCGTAACCAGATCTCCATCTAGTACAGTAGAATTTCTATTCTGCCCAGTCGGACGTGTCTTTTCCAACCAATGAAGAGCATACTCCGCAAAATATTCCCAAACACGATGGGTCACGTTCCTGCCAATACCTCCTTGGATAAAATCCGTAGTCGTCCACTCAGCATCATTGAAATCAAACCAATCACCCTCGTTGGTATAACTGGATCGCTCACTACCACCATCATCAAATTCGACTAGTGCATCATAGCGACCAAAGTAAACATCCTTCACGTCTTGCCACTTACCAAAGTCATATCGATCTGGACCCGGAGCAATGTCATTTGCGTTAGTAGCTCGATCCCCATAATTCTCTCCTCCAGGATTGTTCGATGTATCGTAATCACGCGAAAAGAATCGCGATTCACGGTTGCGAATCTCATCGTATTTATTCCAAGTTGCTCCATCAGGTTGAAAGAGATCGACACCTTGCTGGGCAAGCTCTACATCAAAGGCGGTGTGGTTAAAAGGTGCATCAAGCATGATTCCTACTCCTTTAGCATCAGCGGCGATCACAAAGTTTTGCCATGCTGTCATAGCCACATCACGGTTCTGCTGCAGGGTGTCATTGCCATTATAGTTAACCGTCATGAGCTCGTTAACTTCGAAAAAGTTTTTAACGGAATAGGGGCTACCGGGATCATATAGGGGCCCACCATTACCGTAACCTGCAACAGGTTCACGACCGTCTATTCCGTTTGGGTGGATCGGCTGAAACCAAAGCCAGTTGCACCCAAGGCCCAGTAAATAATCAAGATCCCACCTATTAGAATTGTTATGGGCAGCGCCTGCTCCGTTATGAAGGTCCTCTAGGGTTGAGCGGGTGGCGAAGCTATCACCGGAGGCTTCTATATTAAAGACGTTGATCTCATACAAATTGATATTACGCGCATTAATAGGTGCCACAACAACAGCATGATCACGCAACCCCCACCAAATCCAAGGGCCATCAGAGCTTGTGCGGTAGCGGGCTGTAACACGATACGCTCCGGTTTTAGATGCGGGAATAGTCAACTCATACTTCTTAGTTCCCGCATTGTAACTCATCACAAATGCCGCATAATAATGTCCAGTTGCAGGATCAGTATCTGCTGCACTTGATGAAATAGAATCACCATCGATAGAAACTATTCCATCTGGCACGTTGTCGCCATTTTTATCAACACGAGCAAGGTCACGGCGATTCAGATTAGTGAAGATTTCCACCTGATCAACAGCACCTTCCCCCGGAGGATCAAATTCAAACGTGATATTCTGAGTCATTCCAGCCACCTCATCTACATAAACATGCGTCGTAGTGTACTCTCCACTTCGCTTAGAGTATCCAGGAGCTTCAACACTCAGTGTACCATCTGCGAGTGCAGCAGGAACAAATAGCCATGATATCAGAAGAATTATTCTTTTCATGATAATTGATTATGGAAGAAGCACTTCAAGCCGGTAAAATCTACGATTCTGATCATCTAGATTGGGAGAGGATGTATACTGCCCAGCATCATCGACTTGTCGGTGCAGGTTAGGGAGCTCTCCAAGGGTAATGATGTCAGCGCCGAGGCGAGTCCAGCTATCCAAGCTATCTGACCACCATAGGCGATAGCGGCGGTCAGCAATGGTTGGAAAATCAAGTGTAATACTTGCATCAGCATTACGTATGATACGTAGTTGAGGAAAAAGATGAGTATCAGCCAGTTGCGGGTTCAACCCTAACAAATGCTCAGTGATGTTATCCATTCCATCTTCGTCTGGGTCGCCGGTTCCACCGTTATCTTCATCTGTGCTGCCGTCATCATTGAAGCTAAGGCTATTCGCAATTTCCCAAGCATCAGGCAGGCCGTCTTGATCACAATCAGCACATGTTGCTGAGAGTTGCAGATCCATGGAAAACGACGTGCCCGTACTTTCCATTTCGAGCTGCTCGGTTTGTGCCTGGTTACGCATGTTCAAAGTATCAGGCAAGAAGCTAGGTCCCGATTTATCCGTGGCTAATGCGTTATAGGAAGCACTCGAGTAATAGACAGCCGCAGAAACATTGGCGACAGGGGAAGTATTCGTTACGATTACCCTAGATCCATTGTCTGATGCGAACGTCATATTTCTTTGACCATTGATTAGTAAATCATCAAGGTGAGGAGAAACGCCAAACCGGACAAACAGTTTAGTAACGCCTCCAGCAAGAATATAATCACCGACAAGCTTGTCGGAACTATCCGCAAGCGAGATGGTTTTAGAAATTTTTCCATCCGAGCTGGTGAACTCCCAGCCATCCGTGCCACTGGTTGCGACCGTGTAGTTATCGTTCACATAGGCATTGGTATCGGGGCCCAATGCAAACCAATCTTTATAGCCACTTGTCCGGTAAGCATCGATATCACTACCATTAAGAACGCTGTCTCCTTCCGCCTCTGTCTCACTACCCGAATAGCTAAGATGGTTTCCTACGACTTGGTAAACCTGTCCCAATGTAGTGTCTCTTACCCAAGCTGCGGTTAGTCTTCCACCGATAGACTCAAACACAGCAAATACGCGGTCATTTTTAAGCAAATATTCATTTTCACCATCTAAGTCGACATCCTGCGCAACGGCACTTGCAGTCGTAGGAGGCGTGGCGGCCCAGAGCTCAACTTGCTTATACATTGCCGAGAAACGCATCTGCGACTGAGCATGTTTTGAAAAATCTGCCAATAAATTAAAATCGGAGTCCGACCAAATATAGCTGCCTGTGCTGTACTTGCTCAGGTCGTTGTTCTGCTGTTCATGAAACGCGGTGAGCAACGTCGCTGAGTGAGCCGTAGCACGTGCAAGCTTGCCGAGCCTCGCGTTGGGTGCTGTCATTGCACTGACCTGATCCCACGCAAGGTCGGCAGAGCCGCTGTCGTTGAGAGCCTGCATACCAAATGCCTGAGCTACTGAGGTGCTTGGGCGGATATCAAAGATTTTATCAACCAATCCTTCTTCACGAGGGCTACCGTTATACCAATCATCGTAATTTTCCTGAGTGGCATGATCGAGCCAGTCGTTACTCGTCTTCGCTAGAACAGGGGAGCCGCGATCAAATGCAAACCAAGCGTCACCGATACCATCACGCGTCACATCAACTTGATTGTTTACAATCTGCTCAGGCGTTACCAACTGAATCCACGGCTTGTTTGCCATCCAGCGTAGATTTATATCGTATGCCTCCGCGTTGTCTGTGTCTATTAGTTCATCCCAGTGATGATAGAGCACAACAACCTGATCTTGCGTGCCGCTGTTTGCCTTGCGTTGGTATAGGTTTCTTAGCGCAGCCGGTAAGCCATTGTTCATCGTCTGGTAACGATACGTGCTTGCCGAATCGTTGATCAGGAAACACGTAACACCATGATATTTGTTTAATCTATAACCATCGTCAGAAATTGCGGTGTTTCTTCCCTGCCATTTGAAGAAATGGCGCATCTGATCTATAAATGTGTAGTTGTATCCCATGGCGGATACTTTTTCTAACACATCACCATCCACCACACGCTCGGGTGTCCAAAACACATTGTTTGACGGTGCCACGGCATAAATACGTTGCAGCGTTTCGGCCGCTAAAGCCGCATTATCTATGTTAAATGCTGTGGAAAAATACGACAGCATGTGATCGGAATAAGTTGTCCCTAACAGGTTGACTTGTCCCGTCTGCGCCATTGATGCGATACGTGCATTAAACGATGGTCCATCGAGCCATGGTTTTCCCGCTGAAGGATCTACCGATGCCCACTGGACAGCCGATGACAGCGTCGGAGTAACATGCAGAGTCATCGGCACACCAAATGCCTCGTGGGCATCTAGACTACGGTGCCATCCGGTGCTGTAGCCCGAATCGATTTTCGCCTGTGTCTGGCTGCCTGGCCTGATCGCGTGGTTGCCATGGTTGAGTATGATCACCTTAGCGGACTTACATTGGTCAGGATAGCAACCATTACCATCTGCCTGCATAAAGGTTGTTAGTTTTCCGTTAGAGGCTATATAATCTTGGCTGCTCCAGTAATCCTCAGCAAGCCAATCATCATAAATGGTATCACGGATATCATTTCTGCCACCCAAGTCACCTAGGCCAGTGCCATTGTTCTGTGTTCCATCGCGTGTGGTGTAAACTTGGAATCGAAGTTGACTACTACCATTCCACCCAGCGTCAAGTAGTGCCTGACGGCTGATTGAAAACTCACAGGCATCTAAATCCGAGTTGAAATAAGCCGCGCCGAATCCATTAGCTGCATTCTGGTCACGCGATACTACTCCAGCGGCAGCAAGGTCTTGGTTTACCGCCGTTGTATTATTTCCTGCATCCGTATCCACATAGACCCGCCCCGTATTGCCTTTATAGCAGGCAGCGACAACTTCCCACTTCATCTCAGTGAGAATATCTATCTCATCGGGAAGAGCCGCTTCACCGGAAGCGGTATTTCCTGTGTCGATAACAACATAGATATCCATGTTCTCCTCCTCCGCGAACGGCTGAAGATCATAAAAATCTAATCGAAAGTAAAAGTTTCCATCGGCTCCACCATCGCGTGCGTAAAACGCCACCATGTCGCGCGAGGTGTCGAATCCATCGCCTGCCGGAAATGTGTCGCCACTTTGGTTATTACCGCCTTCACCTTCGCGCTCATCGAAGGCCACCAGATCATCACGCGTCCATCCGGTGAACTCGTTGCCATTGACTGCATTACCTACAACAACTTCAGTGCCAGGGCCGATTTCGATCGAATTAGCAGGAAGTTCTGGCACGGCATTACTGACCAGTGGCTTGGTGCCGCTTGTCTGCTCTTGTGAATTGGTAAACGAGTCACCATCTGGATCACCGGATGCACCCTGAGTAGTGTCACCGTCATCCACCGCTGCTGTTCCTATATTGTCTATTCCATTATCTAGGGGATTGAGGCCATTCTGCACTTCCCAGCCATCTAATAGACCATCACCATCTGTATCCACGTTAAGCGGATCCGTCTCACTCCATGCCTCACCAACATCGTGATTACGATCGCGATTAGTATCGCCCGTAATCAGACCATTGCCATCCTTGTCCTCACCGTAACCATCACTGAGGCCATCACCATCGGAGTCTGGATTATTAGGGTCGGTTTCCAACCAAGTTTCCCCGAGGTCAATTATTCCGTTTGGCCAGACTTTGCTGCTGTCATTTCTATCTAAAGTATTACCATCGCCATCTACCCAGCCGTTGTGGACAAGAGTGGTAAGATTTAATCCGCTTAACCAAGCGGGATTAAAACCATCTTCCACGCCGTCAAGAATACCGTCGCCATCGCTGTCGGGTTTTTGCGGGTCAGTCATTGAACCATGAATCTGCTCAGTGCGGCTTCGATTAAAGTCGTAATTAGGTAGGTTCCAGTTGTCGGGCACTGTGTTGAAATAAGGTGGATCCAGATCTGCCTTAAAGTTCGGCGTGCCGTCACCATCAGTATCGCGGGTGACAATCGTCCCGTAGTCGAAGGTACTATCAGAATCGCCATCCGTAAACGGCTCCGATGTTTCTCCAGCATCATGAACTCCATTGCTGTTAGAATCATCCCAATCGAACTTCTGGTTTCCTGCACCGATGTTGTCCGGTCCGTATCCAGAATCAGTAAACGACTCACCCTGCTGGGCAGTGGGGACTCCAGACCAGCCGACCTCAAGGGCATCGGGAAGTAGATCCCCATCCGTATCCGGCGTGACCGGGTTGCTGTTTCCGTAGGCACGCCAAACGTGAACTTCACCATTGGTCCATGTCTCCGCATTTGTGCTGGGAAGATCCTTTGGGGTCGACTCATCGACATCTAACAAACCATCATCATCATCGTCAGGATCATTGGGGTCCTCGGGCAGAACCTGCCGGAAAACCACGGTGACATTTCTCCTCGCTGATGCGACTACGGGACCCGCTACCACTTTTTTCGCATCTACACGGAAGCGATATTGACCTTCCTGAATGCCACTCCAGGTGAAGTCCCAGATTTTCTTGTTACCGTTCACTTCTGTGGTTGGGGCTGAGACAATACCTGTGCCTAACTCCCAGACAATATCGAGTTCTACAACATCGGAATCAGTCTCCACGCGGATTGGGGTTGAGCGTTGTTCGGTGGTTGGGCTGGCAACCGCGGGTAAAATCACCTCGTACGGTTTACCATCGCTATCAAAAGCTGGTGGGGTGGGGATGCTAAGGAAAGTAATATCAACAACCTGCGCCTTCACCTTGCGATCAGCGCGGAGGATAACGCCACCGCGCGTGTGGGTGATGTTGATGTGGTGCACAAATTCACGCTGACCGTTATAGAGGTTCGGTAAATCGTAGGCGACCGCGTGGTAGTCGGCTGTCTCATTGCGAATAATAGAATACTGAGCGCGGTCCTGAGCCTCGGCACCTTCAGTGGATCCAGACACACGGCTCGCAATGGTGATGAGAAACTCATCAATCAATTCCTGATCCGACTTGCCGTCACCAAGCGACTTCGAGAAGTATGCCTTCATGGTGTAGTTTTCCCCAACGACCACTTCTTCGGACGAGGGAAACGCGATGAACATTCGGGTGTCTGGTCCGTTGGCATTCACGTTTCTTGTTAGGGTGGTATACCAATTGGCGGTATCGTCAGCGGTGCTAACCGTTCCCGTGAAGGCACTTGAATCGGCTGAAGATTTCTCGACGAGTCGCACGCGTAGTTTCGATGCCAGATTTCCAGACGGGATATTCGTGTAGTTAAAGCGCCATTCCTTCGGGTAACTGCTGGTAATGGTGGTGGACGGAATCACTTCCGATGCCTGCACCCAGGAACCAATACCATTTCCGTTCGATGTTCCCGTTTGCGCGTCATCGTTCGGACCAGCCCCATCATCAATGAAGAACCATACCTCGTCCACGCTGTTGTCTGTCCTAACGACGGCACCGTAGCTTTGGTCACCCAGTGTGTCGTTTTCCGCAGGAAAAACAACTTCTCCCTCGGGACGTTTGGCATCGTAGTAAAATGTCTGCTGGAAAGTGTTGTAGAGTGATGCCTTGTTGTCGCGCTTTAGAAATGCCCGACCCCGGATGATGTGAAAGCCTTCATCGAGGCCAGTCTGAATCACAAATGACGAGTCGTCCGATGTCTTGGCGTAATCATTGTGAGGGAAAAACTGAACTGTCTCGGCATTGAAATTGTCGACCTCAAAAACGGTCATCATTCTTTTCTTCTGATCAACGGGGCCAGAGCCGGTAGGGAAGACACTAGCCAACGGGTTACCACCTGCGCTGGTGCGGACTATGGCCAGTTTGTAACGCAGGCTGGTGATGCCAGCTGAAGGAACCGAAGCTTTAAACCAGGTTCCACCACCTGCATCATGTGAGAGTGTCATGCTGGCAACTTTTGTGGTGCCCAAGGGGTCGCCGCCGGAACCCTCAGGGTTCGTGCCGTCCGATGTGTAGTAAACGTAGGCAAGGTAGCCATCGAGTCCGCTGTTCGACTTCGCCCAGAAATTAAGGTTGCCACCAGACTCATCGTATTGGTTGGGGGTTCCAGATGGCGGGCTTTCCACTGCCGTATCGGGGTCGTGATAAAAAAATGTCGCGGTGTCGGTGTGAGTTGCATTTGTTCCTGCCCCGTTGTTCTTGGTGACCGTGCCGCTACCTACCGTTGTAATAAATGTTTCCGCCCCAGCAGAACCGATCAGGCATCGCGCGGTATCAACGGCGGCAAACTTTTCCGGACCCTGACGTCGAATAAAACTTGGTTGCTCATATCCCACAAAAATATCCGTGCTCACTGCTGGTGGGTTATCACGAAATCCTGGATCGGTATTTCCTCCAGGACGAGTGCCATTCAAATCAATACCACCATCAAGTTTGAGCATGATGTTTTCAGCGGATCCATCTGCCCGAGCGACAAACTTGAGGTCGGTGCCACTGGTGACGCGCGGCACGGCCATGCTGTAGGAATAGTCGGTGCCATCAGCATCAGGAAGGCCGTAGGGGTTGAATCCTGGATCACCGTCAGGACCATCACGACGCTCCACGGTGATCGTGCCCACCTGCTCATCATTCTGATAGATGGTGACTGGTTGTCCTCCTATGTTCGCCCAATTGTTAGAAGGCTCAGGAGTACGCCAAGAAAATACGAAGTATCCGCCAGGCGGCACAATTGTAGAGGACAGCTCAGAAGCGTACTTATAAAACCCAGAAAGCCCCGGACCACTGGCGTATTGCCAGAGATAGGCATCAGACGAAGTTCCGCCTACTGCAGGAAATGACGTTGAGAATCCGCGCGCAGCACCGCTTGCAAAGTTATCGTTAAACAAAAACAACGCGGTCACTCCATCCGTGTCACTCATGCCTCCATTCTCCCGTTTATCAATACGCTCGTAGGCAACAAAATCAGCATCGCTCCATCGACCCGATTGATAACCTCGGGCGAAGTGCTGGTGAATGTAAGCCAGGTTGGGCAGGCGGGGGTCGGCAAATTGACCCAGGAAATTAGTATTGGCATGGCGAGGAAAAGCACCACCACTCTGGCTCAGCGTTTCTGCCTGGTAGTTACCATCGGTATAAACAAGAGGGATGCCCGTGCGGGTGAAGTAAAATGCGTGCTGCAACTCGCGTCGCGCGGCAAACGAGTTATCATGGCTCTGCGCATGCATCACCGAAACGCTATCGGGGAACCCGCCCCAGCCGGGTTGGTCAAATCCATTGAGCCCGGCAGACGGGTTTCCAAGGCGATTGTTGAACTCGTTACGCAAGTCATTATCCACCAAACGCATTCCTGAATCGATGTAACCCTGATATCCTGGAGGTTGGCCGAGGTGCTCGCCAAACAGCATGGCGTCGTCACGCGGTTTCTGGTCATCAAATACAGTATCCCGGTGATTGGCATCAGAAAATCCACGCGTGATATTAAACTGCCGCTGAATTTGGCCGCTGTAGCCATAATCGTTGGTATCCGCGCCGGCACCGGTAGCACCAAAAAAATCATAGGGCGTATGTTTCACAGCATCGAGTCGCAGACCATCCGCTTTGGTGATATCCATTTGCCAGCGTGCCGCCCGATAGAGTAGTTCGTTGACCTGCTCTGAATAGAAATCTGGATTTGCTGTTAGGTCGGCGACAGTGATGCCATTTCCGGGACCGAAGCCAACGTAGGTGCCCTGGCTGTTTGCGTGTCGTTGTCCTGCACCACTCGGTTTGTAACAATAGTAATCAGGGTTGTTAGGGTGGCGGACAAATGTAATTTTTTTGATCCGGTCACCTTCGCTTCTGCCAAAGTTGTTATTCCAGTCACCGGGTTCGGTAGCGATATCGATGAGGTCAGAAAGCCCGAGGTGCATCACCTGCCACTCGTCGCCCCAGTTGCGCGTATTGTCCCATTTTCGGAAGTTACCCTCCTCCGTAACCCTAAGGTGAAAATCCTCTGGCACAAAACCTGGATAGACACTGATCGGTACACCTGAGTTATAACCGGGCACATCAAACGCGTTATGATTCATCACGTTGTCAAAATATACTCGAATACCGAAACGGTGGGCAATACGCACCATCTCAAGCAAGTCCTGCTCTGTACCATAGCGGGTGCTAACCGTGCCACGCTGGTCTTTTCCACCCAGATCAAACCGATCCCATAAATCATATCCCACCGAGAGGCCGCCGCTCGCCTTTGTCGGGGGCGGCACCCAGATCGACTCATATCCCGCTTCCGCCAACTCCGGCATTTTATTAGAGATCTCTCTCCAGTTCGTGTTGAAGTACTGTAGCATTGCTTCACCCATCGCCGAGGAGAAACAGAGCAAGTAAATAACTGTAAATAGAGTGGTCGGGCGCATAAAGCATTGGGCTTAAAAAGTAGCCGCTCAATAGGCTACAATTACCGAGCGCGATCGCGTTCGCTATATATTAATATATCATATACATGTCGCGTATTTAGTATGAAACAGCAAGCGGTAATCACAAAAGTAAATGCTAGCGTGATCTAAATAGAATATAATCCACCTCACAACTAACAAAAATATCTTGGTGGAATAAGCTATTCCCTCCTCCGTCGCAAAATTAACGTACCCGCACCGAGGCCAAGAAGACCCGCAGTCGGTGGCTCGGGAACAACGGTAAAGCTGTTTGCGTAAAGATTATTTTCATCTCCACCGGTTCCTGACACGTTGTAGAGTTTGAGCGAGTTAACCACTCCTGTGTAGGTACCTGAATCGGAGTCAGTGACACCGCCGGACCGGTCGATCGTCCAATTTCCACCACCAGCAGATGTCTGAGCTAGGGTGATATTAAATACGGAATTCGAATCATAATCATTGCCTATGCTGCCTCCACCAGTAGTAACAAAATTCACGATATAATCATCACCTGAACCGGCGCTACCGACATTAAAGTTAAAAATCGCAGCATCTGATCCATCACGGATATCCACGCCTTTTGCTCCGTCACGAAAGTTCACCGCGATATCGAATGATAGGGCCTGACCAACAATAAGTGGTGAGTCCAAAGTAAGAATCGCATCGGCACGGTCGCCATTATTACCATAGATTCCAAAAGATGATCCAGATACGTTGACATCACCACCCGCACCACCATTAAGGCTTTTTGAGTCGCCAATGAAAAAACCCGCGAAGCCGCCAGTATTAGATACTGACCAGGCACCAAACGGAGAGCCTGTCACGTTGGTGTTGTCTCCACCCCCCCAGCCATCAGCAAGTGATCCCGCGGTTGAGTTGTTCAGGCCCAGAGTTGCGGCCGAGGCGCTTGTTAATGTGGCAGCAGTTAATGTCAATAATGCTGTGACGTACTTGGTGTTCATAACTTTGTGTTATTAGATCAGCGTGCGATAACATATTTACCTCACTATTATAAACGATTGGAGATTAATGGGTTGTGAAAGACGTGGTGTTTCGATGAGAAAAGAACAACTACTCCCTCAGTAGGAAACCACGGTCGCGGCATAGAGATCCAACCAGCTGGTTTACTTCCTGCGGCGTAAGATCAACGCAAGGGCACCTAGCCCGAGAAGGAGAGCGGATGATGGCTCAGGGACGGCGGTAACCGTAAAATTATCAAACAACACATCATTGCCTGATCCACTAGTGTTGTTAAATACTCGAATTCCATCAATCGCCGTGGTGCTGTTAGCAAGCGTCAGCGTCCCAAAGTTTGTTCCATCAATGGATAGAGTGTAATTTGTAGATGTGTCACGCTTAAGTGATATGGTCTTGAAGCCCGATGAGAATCCAACATTTGAGTCAGTGACGCCACTCGCCGAGAACACATTATAATTACTACCACCTCCTTGAAAATTATAGCCAATGCCGGTTGTTGCACCCTGGCGAAAATCGACACCAACATAATCACTGTTGGCCACTCCTAACGTAGCCAAGTCAATTGAGGTAGTCTGTCCAATTGACAAATTTCCGCCCAAACCGCGGGTTGCCTCACGAGGACCGCCGAAAATAGCCCAATCAGATCCATTGTTGAATTCACCACCACCTGAGCCAGAAAGCGTCCAACCCGCAGCTGAAGCCAAGTTGTTGGTGTATGCTACAGTTTGTACTGTAGCTCCGTGCGAAACCGCACCTATTAACGAAAATGCTAAAATTAAACTTAGTTTCTTCATGTCTGTCTATGCTTTGTGTTCTAAACGTGATCAAAAAATCTCCAAAGAGAAAGTCATCACTGTTTATATACACAAATTTTTCAGCACGATGACAGCTTTATTTGCAAAATAATGATTAGGAAACCCATACATTTAAGCGCAAAAACCGAATGCGCATATCATTTTTGTCCGTAATACGCATCTTTCCCGTGCTTGCGCTGGTGGTGCTTTTCTAGGATGTGGCGAGGGATTTCTGCCGCTTTGGAATTCAGTTGCCAAGTCATGAGCGACATTTTGCAGCACATTTCCAGGGCAATTGCATTGTCGACGGCGTATTGGGGTGTTTTTCCCCAGGTGAATGGCGCGTGATGCTTGAGCAAAATCGCCGGCATTTCCAAGGGGTTGAGGTCGAGCTCACGGAATCGCTCAACAATGCTCACACCCGTGGCGAGTTCATATCCCGCATCGACTTCCTCAGGCGTCAACGGACGGGCAACAGGCACTTCCCCGTAAAAATGATCCGCGTGTGTGGTGCCGAGACAGGGCAGGGGGGTTCCGGCTTGTGAAAATGCCGTGGCCTGCGGGCTGTGGGTGTGCACAACGGCGCCAATGTCGGAAAAATTTCGATAGAGCTCAAGATGAGTTGCGGTATCTGATGAGGGACGGAGATCACCCTCCACCACTTCACCATCAAGATTAACGACCACAATATTATCGGAAGTGAGGGCATCGTAATCAACGCCGCTTGGTTTAATGGCCACGAGACCACTATCACGATCGATGCCGCTGACGTTGCCCCAGGTCAGGGTGACGAGACCAGCAGCCACGAGCTGTTTGTTGGCATCGACAACCTGTTGTTTGAGTTCTAGATTCATGATACTTGATCGCGGATATCTAATAATTCTTTCATAATGTGACCCATGCTGCCCGACCAGTCGGTTTTCCCAAAAGCGTCGTGCAGAGTTCTATAAAGCGTATAAATCTTCCCGTAAACTATGACGTTTTCAGGGTTGGGGTGATACACTCTATCAGAGTAACTCACGATTCTTTCCTGCAAGTTAGTTAACGTATCATGCCCGGCAGCAACAGCGGCGAGCATCGCAGCACCGAGAGCACAGGTTTGCTCGCTTGCAGACACCTTCATCGGGCGATCTAACACATCAGCGTAGATTTGCATCAGTGTATCGTTCTTGAGGGAAAGTCCACCAGTGCAAACCACCTCATCGACACTTACGTTAAACTCCTCCATACGCTTGATGATAGTCAACGCGCCGAACGCTGTTGCCTCGATATAAGCACGATAAACTTCGTGTGCTTGCGTGTGGAGCGTTTGACCTAACAGTAGTCCAGTAAGGCGAACGTCGGTAAGAATTGTGCGGTTACCATTGTTCCAATCCAGCGCGAGCAATCCAGTTTGTCCCGGCTTAAGCGCGGCAATCATTTTTCCCATCGCCTGGAATTTAGCATCCAGTGAGTCACCATAACTATCTGGAACTAAGTGGTTTGCCATCCAGAGAAAAATATCACCCACAGCCGACTGACCAGCTTCGACGCCAACGAGGCCGGGCACAACAGATGAATCAACCTGGCCGCAGAGACCGGGCACATCCGCTACATCAGGCTGAGCCACCGTGATATCGCAGGTGGAGGTGCCAAGAACTTTGACGAGCGTGCCGGTTTTTACACCCGCGCCCACTGCCCCCATATGACAATCAAAAGCCCCTACACCAATCGTGATGCCGGCGGGGAGTCCGAGCTTTTCCGCCCACTCGTCGCAGAGCAATCCGGCCGGCACGTCGGATGCATACGCATCTACAAAGAGTCGATCACGCAAGCCAGCCAACCCTGAATCGAGTGCTGATAAAAATTCTTTATCGGGAAGGCCGCCCCACTCTTTGTTGAACATCGCCTTGTGTCCAGCGGAGCAAATCGACCGCTTAAGCGTGAGCGGGTCTGTATTCCCTGACAGCACAGCCGGCAACCAATCGCAGTGCTCAACAAATGAAAATGCCGCGTCAAATACATCTGGCGAATTGTTTTTCAGATGCAGGATTTTTGCCCACCACCATTCAGAGGAATAGGTGCCTCCGCACTTGGCTAGGTACTCTGGCCGCATTTCCTGAGCGAGCTTGGTGATCTGCTCGGCCTCGGCATAGGCGGTGTGGTCTTTCCAAAGCCACACCAATGCGTCCTGGTTATCAGGAAAACTTGATGCGATTGGATGACCCGATTCATCCACTGGGATGATGGTTGAGCCCGTGGTATCGACACCGATAGCGACGATCTGGTCGGGCTTAAACCCCGGTTCGCTGTTAGATGCCTCGGCGAGTGCCTCACGGATGATATACTCGCACCCATCAAGATAATCTTGTGGGTTCTGGCGGGCAACGTGTGGATCTGACGAGTCAGTTAGAATCCCCTGCACACCCGACGGGTAGGGGAAGACGACACTACTGAGCTCGCGACCCGTTTCCAGATCAACGATCAGGGAGCGGCACGAATTCGTGCCGTAGTCGAGACCGATGGCGTAGCTAGGCATGATTAGTTAGCGTTAATAAAGTTGATCACTCGTTGGTTGAAATCCTCCAAATTTTCCCAGTGAAAAGCGTGGCCAGATTCCGGGTAAAGATGCATTGTGCTGTTGGGAAGTTCAGTATTGATTTCTTCCGCCATCCAGCTTGGGGTGAAAACATCTGCCTCACCACCGATCACCAATGCAGGTGTGGTTATATCTTTAAGTTGATCGAGTGTGTTGTGATTGATACACGCTGCAGCCTGACCGTGGACACCATGAAGTGGCTGCGGGTTGGGGTCCTCCGATGCTCCCTGTCGACCTTCTAACATCGAGGCGTATACCTCGGGGTCGTCCCAGCTGCGTTTGTGGAAAATAAGAAGTTGAATCCATTCCATAAATGCTGCAGGCGTTAGGTGTGCCTTGCATTGCTTCATGTGTTCGAATGTCGACTTCGCAAACTCATCGCAGCGAGCCCATGAGCACATCAACACTAGGCTTTTGACTTTTTCTGGGTGCCTGATTGCGAGCTGCTGGCCAATGATACTTCCCATCGAGCAGCCGACGACATGCGCTTGCTCAATTCCAAGGCCATCCATGAGGTCAGCGTAGTCATCTGCCATCATCGCGGAGGTGTAGTCGCCCGGTGGTTTGTCACTCTCACCAACGCCTCGATTATCCGGTGTGATACACTTGAAGTGCTCGCTCCAGACTTCAACGTGCGCTTCCCAGACGGCTCCAGGTGCGGTGATGCCCATGATCAGAATCACGGGTATTCCGCCATTCTGCTCGCCATGCACCTCGTAGTGCATGGTAAAATCGTTTGTCGTATGTGAAGGCATGTTAGATAGAGGGTAAGAGGGTTTCGCGGATCCATTTTCCATCGTGCAGGGTCACGCCGTCAGGATCATCGACGGCTGAAGGTGCTTCATCTTCGCAGATCACCCAGCCATCGTAGTCTTGTTCAACAAGCCACTTTGTCACTCCTAGCAAATCGACTTTTCCCTGCCCCATAAGTGCAAATTCTGGGTTTCCATCCCAATCTTTATAATGCACGTGGTTAATCAAGCTCGCATACTGCTTCATCTTAGTTAAGGGATCCATACCCCCGTTGATGATGTGACCAACGTCAGGCGTCCAGCCCGTCACAGAGCTGTCAAGATTCTCAATGATGTCCGTGTAATCCTCTTCCGTGCGATTAATCGAGGACTCAGGTGAATTTGGGTGAAAGCTGCATTTGATGCCAGCATCCGTGGCACGTTTTGAAACCGCATTTACGTTAGCTACTAGGTTTTTACGGCGCTGCTCAAGGTCATGTCTACCGTTGGGCATCTGCACTGTGCAAAGCACCGCACCCGGGAATTGCTTGAGCAATTCGATCGCACTGTCTGCAGCTTCACGCTCCTCATTGGTTTCCTCGGGATTGTTCCAGTCCTGAACAAAGGCAATCGCAGCGAGATCCACACCATGTTTATCGAGGCTCTCCTTCAGTAGAACCGGGTCGGCAAGATCACCCATCCAGAAGTGCATCGGCTCAATACCGGTCATCCCCGCTTTCGCGGTGATCTCAATCATATGGTCCAGTTTGTTGTCCCAGAAGGCACCGTCCTCCTTCATGAACCAGGTGTAGCACTCGTTTCCAAATTTAATTTTCATATTATTGTTAGATTTTGTGTTTCTCGATCATTGCCTTCGTAAAGGTGTATCCGTCACGGCAAATATCCATACGTGGGTTAAACTCACGCCACACGTTGATGGCATTGGCAAAACCAAGGTCATCGCGTGAAAATGCTTCGATGGTGTACCAGCCGTCGTAACCCGTTTTGGCGATAGAGCTAAACACCTCATCCCAGGGAATGTGACCCGCGCCGGGTGTGCCGCGGTCGTTTTCAGAAATATGCACATGCGTCATCACCGGCCCGATCGTATCGATCGCTCCGGCAAATGATTTCTCCTCGATATTTGCGTGATGTGGGTCAAACATACCACGTAAGTTCGGGTGGTCTGCTAGGTCGACGAGTTTTTTCAGCTGCGCCATCGTATTGACAAGATAACACTCAAAGCGGTTCAGCGCCTCAGGCGTCAGGGTGATTCCCGCCTGGGCAGCATGCTCCGCAGCGGCGTGAAGAACCTCGGCGCTACGTTTGTATTCGTCTTCCTGCGGCTCATCACGCGAGAAGGTGGCGAATGCCGAGTGGAACGGGCCGCAGATATTTTTACCACCGGCCGCGTGCATGTTATCGATCGCCTCCTTGATCTTTTCCAAGCCCGCTTGCCTGACCGACGCGTCTTTGGAGATCGGATCCTGGTCAGGCCCAAGGCCCAGGCAACCATTCACTTCTAGATCGATCGATTGTAAAAATGAGCCGACCTGCTCGTAGTTGGCACGATCGGGTTCGGCGAGAAAGATCTCGATGCCATCGTATCCGATCTCCTTGAGTGTCTCAATATCTGCGAAGTGCTCCTGGGTGACATTCGTCGACCAGAGGTGCATGTTCATTCCAATTTTCATAATGTTTTTGCGTGAATAGTTTTCAGAGTGCGCCGTCTACCTCGACCATCGTTTTCAGGATCGTATCCCATGTTGACTGTTGTTCCAGAGTGGTATTGGGGAACATACAGCCATCCCAACAGAGGTGCTTAATTTCTGGGCGCGGGTTACCGTTTTCATCAAGCAACCAGTAACCTGAGCACTTAACGATATCCAGCCGACCGTTTGGGTCATCTGCTGGACAATGGCGGCCGGTCTTGTCGTGCGCGCCCGTGCCATGTACCGAGCCGTCGTTCTGTGCCACGTGGAAATCGTACGTCCACGGACGCAACTTATTGGTCATGGTCTTATAGGCCGACCAAAACTCCTCGTCGGTGTATGGCTCGTTCAACAGTGCGTGTTGCTCGGCATTATATCCTAACAAATAAAGATACGTGTGGGCGAGGTCCGCCTGAAAGCCAACGCGATCTGGCATGCCGGTCTCTTCGAGTAAATCGAGCATATCTTTCCATGAGTGCATGCCGCCCCAACAAATTTCTCCTTCGGCAACAAGCACCTCGTCATGGTCCGCTGCAACTTTACCACATTCCTTGAATGTTTGTGCCATCATCTTGGTGTTTGCTGCAGGATTGGCCGCCCAGTCCTCTACACCTGTAGCAGAGTCAATACGAATTGAACCGTACGATCTCACCCCGTGCTCGCGCAATATCGTCGTGTATCGGCATGCTTTTTTTACCGCACCCACAAACCGGTCACGCGCTGCTTGGTCACCCATCGCGCTACCGCCCCCAGTTTCTTGCCAAATCGGCGCAACCACGGAGCCAATTTTTAAATCTTTAGCTGCAACGTCATCGGCAAATTTCCTAATATCATCGTCGGTGGCATCAATGTCTAGGTGCGGAAAAAACAGAAACAGATCAATACCATCGTATTTACGACCGCCGGCATTGCTTGCAACGGTCAAATCGATCATCTTTTCAAGAGATATTGGTGGTTGGTCGCTGTCCTCGTCTTTTCCAACAAGTCCAGGCCACATTGCATTGTGTAATTTCCAAGTCATGAGGCACCGATAAAACCCTAAAGATTACGCGATAACAATCCAGAATTACCATACAGTTGATATATTCTTGGTTAATTATCAGAGTGATTTATCAGCGCTGATTCATTATTTATACCCTTAAATAATGAGGCGCTCATCCAGGAAAGCCCCAATAATGGGCAACACATTTGCGGCATGCATCTCTAGCAACGCTTTGAGCGTTCATTTGTCTTATTTATCGTGCTCATACAATTCTGAGAACACCATTGTGCCAGCATCGGTCTCAAGAGTGCTAATAACGGTAACATCCTGAGTCGTGTTGATCTTATTGACAGCATTGTTCACCACAATCATTGAGCCATCTGGCATGTAGCCTACTGCTTGGTGTTCGTCTTTACCTGCGCGCACCAGGGGTAATGTAATACGCTCACCAACGACAATTTTAGGTTTCAACGCTTGATTTAAGTAGTTGATATTCAGAACGGTGATTCCTTGTAGGCGTGCGGCTTTCGTTAGGTTGTCGTCTGTAGTTAGCATGCGCGCGGACAACAACCGGCTAACGTGCATTAATCTTGCATCATGTGTGTCGTTACCTTGATCTGCATCCGAATCATGAATCGTAATCCGAAACTTATCATTTTTTTGCAAGCTCTCCAGAATTTCAAGCCCCCGCTGGCCACGTGCACACCTGGCAGCAGATGGAGAGTTCGCCATGATGTGAAGCTCCTCTAAAACAAAGCGCGGAATGATTAAATTGCCCTCTAAAAAACCTGTATTTAATATGCCGAATAACCGACTGTCGGTAATTACATGAGTGTCTATCAATATTGGGGGCCCGGGCGTTGATTCTTTGTGAAATCTTACGTATGGGATTAGCAAAGAAAAGTCATCGCTTCCGCTTCGTAAAGCTAACACCGCACCTAAAAAGCCGAGGCTAGCGTACAAGATTACGTGTATAGATAAAACGAGCGCATCCAGCTGTTCCAATTTCCCCGTCAGAGTAATCTCTATTAAGTTGACTACGCCACGACTTAATAGCCAGGCACAAAACACCCCTATCAATAATCCTACTGTAGCGTTAGAGAAACCCCGCAAAGTGAATTGCTTCATCAAGGTTTCAATTAAAATAAACAGCGCAGAAATAAGTAGTCCGGCAACAATACCAACCCAAATCATATCAAGACCACCGACATGATTTGCAATAGCGGCGCCCGCCGTTTCGCAAATCAACAGATAAATCAAACGCGCCGTGTTTACGGATCGTAATGCTAGTTTATTACCCATAGCGGTAAACATGCATGGTTAAGGTGTAATCACAAGTAAAACGTCGGTCTATGGCACCCAGAAAGTTAGTTTTACATGAATCCACTAATCGTCCGGTGGTTTTCCATTACGCAATAGAGAAATACAGGCATTGCGTGAGCATAAGTGTGCTTGATATAGGCGTTCAATCGTTATTTCATCACCTCGATGGAAAATTTTAAATGTACCACACACGAAGAAGTTATGTTCTTTGATACCGATTGCGGAGGAGTCGTCCACAACATAGCATACTTGCGCATGATAGAAACCTGCCGAACACGCCTAGCTACTCAAATAGGAATGGACTTGCCCAAAATGATGACTACCAAAATTTTCCCTGTCGTTGTTCGCACTGAAATAGATTACCATAGTCCAGCAAAATTAGGAGATAGGCTGATTATTCAAGGGCATCTAGAAAAACTTGAGCGTGCCCGCTTTTGGTGTTCGTTCGTTATGCATCGCGAACAGCAAGAAAAACCGCTCATTAGCTGTAAACAAGCATTAGCAATCGTAAAAATGCCAGAGGGTCGACCGCAAAGAATACCCAAAGAGTGGCACGAACAATGGAATCGAATAGATCCCGTCTAAATAGCCCTATTTTTTGGCTATTCCTCGGCCGTTGCTCTAATATCAGTGAGTGCTTCTATAAAATCTCCCAAAATCTCTGCCGGGACCATGATTGTGTCTCGGTTACCTGAGACCTCCTCTGTTATTTTGATTACTTTCCCACGTTGGTTCTCTTTCAAATCAAGGTAAAATGTTTTGCGCTCAGCGAGTATCTTTTCAGTATGTAACAGGTCGTCGTTTCTCATATGTTCTGTCAGGTTGATGGTTTGATTAAACTCATATCCCCACACATCTCAATCGAGGTCAAGAAAGTAGTCGATTTCATTTAATAAGGCTGACAAGAACATGGCCCAATTTGAGTTACTTATACACGATGAGATTAAGTAATTGTTTTTAAACTAAATAAACTCTTCTTCTTCTATATGTGAATAAGGTGAGAAAACCATTGTTTCACGCATATTCTATGAGAGTTCCACGCGAATAATAACATGGGCAAGAGACCAGTGATGTTGTGCACAATATCCGGTATTTAAGACACCCAAAATAGAAAGACACAAACAAACAACAAACTATTCACAACCGAGGGCATCTTATTCACAGGCTTGATTTAGCTATTTCTAGCACTTAATACTCATTTATGGCAAGCGACGAACATTGGATGAGCCTGGCTGTTACCGAAGCAGAAAAAGGGATCGGTCTCACCTCACCAAACCCCCCTGTAGGTGCGATTATTGTTAAAAATGACACCATCCTTGGCAAAGGGTGGCACCAAATGGCGGGCAAACCTCATGCAGAGCGCGAGGCAATAGCAATGGCAACCGAAAAACACGGGAAGCAGGGTATTCAGGGCGCCACTATTTATGTAACTCTAGAACCCTGTTCAACAACCGGTCGCACACCAGCGTGCACAGATGGGATAATAGAGGCAGGTATTTCGCATGTCTGTTATGGCTCAAAAGACCCAAACCCAGCTCATGCAGGTAAGGCCGATAAAATACTAAAAGAAAAAGGAATTAGTGTATCACGCATCTCAGACACTCAAGCCTGCGACTTGCTGATCCGCCCGTTTAGTAAAGTTCAAAAAACCGGCCTGCCATGGGTGATCTTAAAATCAGGAATGAGCTTAGATGGAAATATTACTCGACCCAAAGGAGAGGGGAAATGGCTGACATCAGAGGAATCAAGGTCCTATGTGCAGCGACTGCGTCACCAATCTGATGCCATTTTAACGGGCGGACAAACATTACGAGCAGATGATCCCGCTCTGACGATACGAGATACATCGTTACCTGAGAAACCTCAACCGTGGCGAATGCTGGTAACTCAACAGTGTGCATCTAATTTACCTACGAATGCACAGGTCTTTACGGACGCCTATGCGGATCGGACGCTCATACAAGAAAACGGAGACCTAATTGCCTCACTCAATAGATTAGTAAACAAAGGATGTAATACTGTTTTGGTAGAAGCAGGCGGCACGTTAATGGCATCGTTTTTACGCGCAGGGCTTGCTGATGAGATAGCCTTTTTTTATGCCCCCCTTATCACGGGAACTCCCATACCAGCTATAGCCTCTCTGCCACATGATATAGAACTGATGGGCCAAACTTACCAACGAATAGGAAATGATATTTTGCTATCAGCACTGGTCGTAAATGACAAAAAAGAATCTCACACAGAATAGACAATCATGACTGCTTAACTCCATTGAGTATCGTCCTCATGTCTATTATTTAAAGTGCTTATCAGTTGGCCCAAGTAGCAGCGTGGGCATACTGACAGTTAGTATTTTTTCCATGGCGCGGTGTCGAAATCCACTGATATATCCATCCAAATGCTCAGCAATAACCATTGCGAAACGATGAGACAAACAGACCGTGTTACAAATATCAGACAATGCGCGATTCTGCACCTAACTCAACGACCTAACAGATCCGGATTAAGCATCAACAATGAGTAATTTAAGGCAGATGCAAAACCAACCCAAATCAAATATGGCATTAAGAGCATTCCGGCTAAGCGGTTAACACGCCAGAATAAAACCAATGTGACAGTAATGCTAACCCACAAGAGAATAATTTCTAACAAAGCCAAATCACCCAGTCGCCACGCAAAAAACAGCCAACCCCACAAACCATTCAGCATAAGCTGAATTAAAAACCCGATGAGCGCGGTTTTGTGCAACTTAAACCCCCCGGATCGCCAAACCAACCATGCAGCAACCCCCATCATCGCATACAAAATAGACCAAACAGGCGCAAACACCCATGGAGCTGGTGCCCACAGCGGTTGAATCATTTCTCTATATAGATCTTTGGCCTGAATAGATGCAGCCGCTCCAATCGCAGACGTACTAAAACAAATAAACAGCCAACCAGATAGACCAAGTAATTGTAGTTGTTTTGAAAAGGTTAACACAATAGTGGTTTTAAGGCCTGAAAGTAGGATCCAATTAAGACAACTGTTAGCTTAATTTACTTTTTATAGTAAAGCGTGCTTTTAATGCCATCTTTAGTCTCTTTATACACCTCGACTAGGTTATTCCGATATTTAATGTAAGCAATGTCCTCCCCTTTGTGAAAGGCGCCATCTACAGTTTCAGGAATGATGGTGGACTTGACCATCATATGAATGGTCTCTCTTTTGTTGCGCGCGTTATTGATGAAGGAAAAACTAGAAACTTCATGAGCCATGATGCTGGCGATTCCATCAACCGAGACATCCTCATTAACAAGTTCTAAGGCTGAGGTCATTGCTTCATCAGGACACTCAGTGAGCTTAACACTCCATGAGGAAACAACCTCAGATAAAAATTGATCATCATCTATTTCTACAATCGAGAGACTATGGAGAGCGCTCCTCCTCTCGTCATATTTTTTTTTGGCAGAAAACTGAACAACCAAGTAGCCTACGCCCAACATCAAAGCGGATATAGATACTAATGTAATTACGATTAATCTCATTTTTTAATTATGTTAAGGCCGCATTTAAACTACAAACCAATTCCTATAGTTACAAAATATTTTCCGCCAAAAAGAACAGCAGTCGAATCTACGGTCGTGGGCTGAACATGTTTAACGTCTAAAAGCCTGAGTGAAGTCGTCAATAGCTGTTCATCAGAATGAAAATGGGATTTTAATCCCTCTTTTGACCACTGAGATACTTGCAAAAAACCCACACGAACAAGCTGCAGCCACCTATGAGGAGCGCTTTTCCAGCACCCTCCGCGAACTCTCCTAACTGAAGGCCACGGTGTTCCGGAAGAGCTTCTGCAATCGCTCCCGCTCCAATCGCGATCGATCCAGCGAGAATCACAATGGCGGCAGCCACCAATGCTATGCCATCATTATAATTTTTCATTTGATCGGAGGTTTTGTTTTGCTGCAGAACTTTTAGGTGGTGATCCACCGCCTACTGACGGTTAGAAAACATCCTTTAATTACAACTTTCTATCCTCCGGTCAATTTCAAAACTCAGCGGGCATTAGGCGGCGGCTGATTACCCGCTATCGAGATCGCGCCTCCGAAGCTAATTTTGGTTTCGAGTTACTCTCCGGCTTTAACGTCTGAGCGGCAGTGGATTGGTGTGAGCTGCCTTGTTCGACAGATTTGATTGAATGCTTAGTTCAATTAAATAAGAACCTAACTTAGTCATACATCATTTCATCAAGGAGGCGATTTTCACGTACTGCACGTAATCTTTTCTCTGACGAAAAATGTTTCAGAGGCTTGTCATCGAGCATACGATCAGTATCGGAATCAATTTCCCGATCATACCTTGAACTGGAACTGAAATTGAATCCGGTGAATTTCAATCCGATGTCGTTCATATTTGCGCATGAAGAAGGTAGTAAGCCGAGTAGAACAGTAAATAGTTTAAGAGTCTTTTTCATTTATAGTCGAACGTCGAAGTGCACTCACGCGCGTAGCGCGTTGATGTGCCACGCCTTGTTCGACTTCATTTGTTTATTGTTTCGAGATGGTTTTTGCAAGGAGTTCAAAAGCTGACGATGGCACACCATCATCCTTTATAAGGCCTGTGCTACTTGGCCTAAACAGGGTCTGTAAGATCAACTGACGTTCATCATCGGCAGGCCCTTGACCCTCGCGAAGAAGCGCAAGGTAAGTCTGAATCATCGTTATTCGCTCGGTTGCATCGGTTCCCAAATGAAGATGACTTAGATACACACGCACTAGAACCCTCAGAAGCCAGATACCGAGAGTAGAAAAAATAAAGAGCAGAGCTAGGCGCCAATATTCAAACTGGGCCGCCTTCAGAAGAAGCTCATAAGTTGTGTAGGCTAGGGCCGCCCCGATCAAAGCGCCGCTAATCAGAGAAATCCACCCCATCTTGCAAGCTGCCTTCTTGTGGTCACTTGCCTTTGAAGTCCAATAGCTCACCGAAGATTGTAACGCCAACTTGTTGTCGTAAGTAGTGGCAATATCGTCTAACGTCGATCCGGAGTCCTGGACAAGCTTGTCAAATTGATCGGTTTGTTCAGCCTTCTTTGTTTCTACGTCTGCAACAAGTTTTGCATATCGATTCTGAAGTTCGCCCAGTTCATCTGAAAGATCTGTGTAGGCTTCTGACCACTCTTTCCGAAGAGACTCTAGGCTCTCCCTCTCAGGATCGACGTTACTTGCGACTCCCTTGTTAAACTGTAGCGCTACGAATGCACCCTCTAAGGCTTTATAGTTGGCATTGCTAACACCGAGCCCCATGAAATAGTGCAAGGCCCATGCTGCAACTTTGTCGTCTTTCTCCCTCAGCGACTCTATGAATTCCCCTCGTGGAGATGCAGTAGAGACCAACTTATTGTTACCATAGATCGCTTCGAACTGCCTCTTCGCGTTTTCTAGCGTATTCTCATCAGGATTGCCCTCATCATCTACAGCAATAGCCTGAAGGTTTTGTTTAAGCGCTTGATATTGAGAGTTTAGATTATTGTAGAGATTGTTCAGGTTACGATCTCCTTGGGCAGCCTGCTGAACCCAAGTGTAGTGCTGGCGCTCCTCAGCGTGCCATTCACGGAATTTCTCGACCGATACGAAAGACTTATCGCCATTGAACTCACCTAGCTTCAGGCGTATTCGTTTTTGTTTAGCTTTTGGCATGTGGCGTTATCTATTTTGGGTCGAACAGTATTTATTAGTATGCCATTTGGATCGTATATCCTAATAGCTGGATAATATATTAGTTAGGGTTAGATCTTTGAGTTGTAAAGGTTTTACTGCTTGATGGGTGCGTATATCAGGAAAAAAATCGTGAGGCTGGGATTCGGGGGGTTACTTTGCTGATATACGTTACAAAAAATCGACATCGAACAGCTGAACGGGCAGGTAATTGCCCGTGGTGGTATGGTTGGTAAGGATTGGAAGACGTTACTTCTAACACAGCCAGAGCT
>Ga0206131_10000319_pt1 | contig 70371 bp, 63 predicted proteins | sample Helgoland_Spring_FD_148636 | JGI IMG/M metagenome (GOLD analysis project Ga0206131, IMG submission 148636) | Pelagic subsurface seawater microbial communities from Kabeltonne, Helgoland, North Sea - Helgoland_Spring_Bloom_20160517_1 | ecosystem: Environmental > Aquatic > Marine > Epipelagic ... | reverse complement strand
TATGAAATATTTATAGAAATGTTACTATTGGGAATATGGATTATAAAATTATCATTATTACCTGAATTAAAATCATATATATTTGAAAAAAATACAATACTCCAGGTATTTAAGTTATTTATAGTTAATAAAGTTATAGAATCGTTCTTTATATTTCCTGAATAATTATTATTTATCGAAATATTTGGACCATATTGTCCCAATCCTAATTTACTATTATTATTTAATAAATATAAAGAACTAATTCCAATATATTCGATATTATTATATTTTTTAGCATAAATTTTAGAATTGATATTATCCGAATATTTTAAATCAAAAAAATAGGAAGTCATTATTATTATAATAGATAAAAATAATTATTTAATATTTATGAAATAAACCCTAAATATTAAATAAATTTGATTAACTATAATTAAATATAATTAAGACTACCAATATTAAATGGGAAGTGGTGCATCAAAACAATTAAAATGTCCAAATGGGTATAATAAAGATAATTTTCAAATAATTTTACAATTATATGATAAATTAGATAAAGATGGAGATCAAGTTGTAGAAACTGAAGAAATTAAAGAAATTTCTAAATTACATATTGATAATAAGATTAGAAATTTACAAAAAGATATTCTGATTGAAGATCAAATTCTTCAACAAAAAATAACAAAAATAAATTTTGAGAAATCTCAAAAAAGTAAAAAAGCTGAAGAGGATGCTAAATTAAATATTACCTCTGAAAATATTTATTGTAAAAATAAAAAAACTCAACTAAATGAAAAAATAAAAATTTATACGAATCTATCAGAAGAAGAGAGATGTAGTAAATTCATGTATGCTGTAACTGATTCCAATAAAAATATTGAATTTTGGAAATTTTTTGAATATATGAAAAATAAAACGGACGATATAAAAAATATTGAATTTTAATTTATTTAGCTCTTGCTCTAACTTTTCTTCTAAGCCTTTGTAATCTTCTGGTTCTTTTCTTTTTCCATTTCCATCTCATTTTAGAAGTTGATTTTTTAAATCTACAACTATGTGACATTTATTATTTATAAAAATTATACTTAAATGTAAATAAAAGTTTTTTCGTAACTTATATTATAATGGAATTTATATTTTTTGTTTTATTTTTGGTAATAATATTAAATTTATTTAATAGATTCAGTGAAAGATTTGATGGTTATGGTAAAGGTTTTTCAAGATACTATCATCCTAAAAAATGTTGTAAATCAGACAACTGCTATCCAGGAATGTATTTAGGAAATGAATTTTGGAATAAAAATAAATAAATTAAATAGCAATGATATAAAGAATAAATTAAATGTAACACTATATGAATTTAGAAGCCAATATTTTTTTGTATAAATATACTTGTCCGGGTTGGTATGGTAAAAGTGAAGGATTAAAAAATTTAATAGTAAACAATAGTTTAACAGATGAAGAAGTAATTAATTTAGCACAAACAAAAGCCAATTTAGATTCCGGATCTAAAAAATGTGATATTTTTTTACTACAAAAATTCAATGCTATTATTAAGCCCAGTCAAAGTTATAGTGATTTAGCAAGTATTCCTTTTGATACAGGAAATGGGTTGACTAAATTAATTTCAAAAACCGATACCTCATCTGGTGACAATAAGTAATTATAATAAAATTAATCTCTAGTTTTATTATAATGTCTTTAATCAGAAGTAATGTTTTTGGATCTGACGATTTAAGAAAATATATACTTTCATTTTTAGTTCAAGAAAGATGTATGTCTTGTCATCAACCTGTTATAAAAATTAATGAAAATATTAAATATAATAAATATTGGTGTAATAAATGGAAAAAAACAAAATGTAATAAATTTAAAATGTATAATAAAAGTGTTTGTAATTGGTGTTACTATTATGTTTGGGAATATAGTTAATTAAATTGTGTTAACCAATTATGATAACATTTTGTATTACAAAACATATGAATTTTTTTCCAAATTTTAGAAATATGTGATGGTTTAATTAGTATTTCACAGCAAAACGAACATTTATTTGAATCATATGGATGACAATATATTTTCATTTTGGAGTTAACTTGATTATCTTTTCTATTACCACAAAAATGATAATATATATTGGTTAAACAATCATTAACCATATATTATACATTTTTATTTTTTTATTAGATATTTTTTAATACTTAAGATAATAATTTATTAATAGTAAAATAATTCATAATGAATCCAAAACCTAATAATCCATATCCTGGTAAAAGATCTAAGGGAACATACCAATTAAAGGAAGGATTTCCATATTTCCAAGAACCTTGTTTTGTAAAATGAAGTATTATACTTTCCATTAGTGGTCCCATAAAACATGAAGAAATGGTTGCTAATAATAAAACTCTTTTATTAATATTGAATTGTTTAAAATCAATAACTTGAAATAAAATACAAATCAATATTATAGCATTAATAGCTGGTGTCCAAGTTTTTTTCCAATTAACAATAATATTAGCCATATTTAATGTCATAATTAAATTTAACAAAAATATTTGTGAAAAAAATTTAGTATCCATATATACATATAATAAGAAATAAAGTTTATAACTAAATTTTTTTCTTAATTATAAAGTGTGTTTTCTTTATTTTTTTGTATTTTATATATATATAATGAGTTTAAATGCCTATATAATTCAAATTGATAAAATAGATGATCAACTATTGGAATTATTAGAGAAAAGAAAGTTAATCACTAAAATGGTTCAAAAAATTAAAAAAAAAAAAGGATTAGATTTAGAAGATATAGAAAGGGAGAATACTGTATTAGATAGATTAAGTGATAAATCTAGAAAACTTAAAAGAGATGATTTAGAAAAAATATATCAACCGATATTTACTATTTCAAAAAAAATATAATTAAATAATATAAGATGAATTGTTTTAATTCATGTATGGTTGCTTTCGGACTGCTAGGTTCTAAATTACTTATAATGGGTTCATCTGGATATTCTAAAAATAAATACGAGTTAGTTAACATGTTAAATACTAAACAAAAAGAAGCCTACTTTAATATAGTTAAAGAGCGTGGAACTTTATTTATGCAGGGGATTATTTTAGGATGTATAATAGCTTTTATAACAGTTTATTTAATATCAAGTGGAACTACATTATCTAAAACATGTTTATTTCTTGCTATTTCAATTTTAACTTCTCATTATTATTATCTATTAATGCCTAAATCTGATTATATTTTAAAACATTTAGAAAATAAAGAACAGATAAATGCTTGGCTAAAGATGTATAAAGAAATGAATTTTAAATCTAATTTAGGAAATGTATTAGGAGCGGCATCCTTTCTTTTTGTATGTAAAACTTTTTAAATTAAATTTGATATAATATATATATTAAATTATATTTAATAAAATCAGAATGCCTGTGCATAAATTGTTTAAACCAAAAAAATCTTACTATCGACTAAATTTAAAAAATATACTTGATCGTAAAAATATTCATATATCTCAGTCTGAATTAAGGGATTATAGTAAATCTGAATTAATTATGCTTATTAATAAATATTCTAATAAATATAATTTTGCTATAAAAAGAGATTCTTATTGGTATAGAGAATCAATTCACAATAATTATCACAGTATAAATATATAGTTATGTATAATCAGAAAAGATTAAATTTAACTAAATTTATTTTATTAAGACAAATAGGAGGTTCTTGTTACCATATAAATAGAAATAAATACTATGTGGTTCTCCCTAGAAATTGGGATGAAATAAAATTTTGGGCAGAACAGTTATAAATTTAAAATATTTTGAATTATTATATATTTAAATTTAAATTTATATTTATTATTATAAATATGCCTGTAGTTAGAAAATGTATATATTGTAGTAAAAATTTATTAACATCTACTTATGGTATGATAAAACATGTAAGTAAATGTAAAGAAGTACCTAAAAACATAAGGGACATTCTAAATAATAAACCTGATGTAACAAAAATTATAAATTTAACAAATAAAAATACTATTAATTATAAATAATTATAATTGTTTAAGATAATTTCCCAATACTCTTTGACCTAATTTACCAAATATATTAACTTTTCTACCAGTTTCTGGGTTTACAATTTTTAAATACAATCCCCCACCGGAAAGAATTGCTTCATATGGTGAGGTGCATGTATTACAACTACCACCACCTGTTGTTATAATATTGAAAGGACCATTATTAATAGCTGTCCCTGTATATTTATTAGTTCCTATCATATTTAAACCAGAGTTACCTAATCTATTATTTCCCTGGTATTGTGTTAGCGCTGGTTTTGGTGGATTAGCACTTTGTAAATTACTATTAATATAGTTTGATGTAGTAGCATTAATTGGAATAGAACAATGTTGTCCCCTACACGGTTCACCTATAGATACGGCTCCATTATGTGATTCATTTGGAATTTGACCAGAAATTAATTTTTTTGGAACATTAATAGTTCTACCACCACCGGTCGAAAATATATTAAATTTTCCATAATTAATTTCTGTTCCATTATATGATTCTACACCTGGCATAATTAACTGGGAATTACCTAAACGATTTGTTCCTTGATAATGAAAAGAACCTTTTAATGGTGGATTAGCAGATTTTAAGTTATTATTTGTAAAATTAGAAGTAAGTGGATCAACTGGTATTGAACAATGTCCACCCAAACATTTTTCACCTATTGTTAACGCACCATTAAAAGATGGTCCAGGTATTTTACCAATTGGTAATTTTTTTGGAACATTAATAGTTCTACCACCTGCTTTTTGTTTTTTATATTTTCTCTTATATTTTCTCTTTCCCCCCAATTGATCTACATCTACATTTTTAACTATACCTTCTGTTAGATTAATTAAATCTAAATTTTTAGCATCTGCGTTATTAATAGCATCATTTGCTTGATCACCAGGACTTGCTGATGATTCTTTCGCATCAGTAGTTGGATAACTGAAAGCATCTAAAGTTTTTTTATATCCTCCTTTCATTCTTTATATAATGACAAGAAAAAATTTATAGTGAGTTTAATTATTTAAAATATAAATATCATATATTATATAGTATAAAATATGAATATTGAGACAGTAGAAAACCATGTTAAAAATTTATTTGTTCAAATGAATAATAAAGATTCATTATGGAAAAGTAATCCAACAAGTTTTAAAAATAATTTCGAAGATGATAATAGAGAATTAGTTGAAAAATATTCAACAGTATTTAATATTGTATTTAGTGATAAGTTTGATAAAATGGGATATGAAAGATTAATGTATATGTTAAAAATGGCGAAAAGAGTTGAAAATAAAGATATAGCAGAACATGATGCGTCAGTAGCAGTAGGACAACGATTAGTTGATGATATAGTCAAACCACAATTATATAGTAAAAATTAAATTAAAGAGATAAATTTTATTCTAAAGCATAACATATGCCAATAAAGATATTTAAAAATATTGTAGATGATAATATTGATAATACTAATATTAATATATTGTATATTACCGAAACGAAATATATAGCTCATTGGTATTATACTATATTTGTTCAGAAACATATCAATGATATAGATTATATATTAACCTATGATCAAGATTTGATAAATAAATTTCCTGAAAAAAGTATATTTATACCACACTGCTCTACTGAATTACCTTTAAAATTACATAATATATTTAAAAATGATATAAATATTGAAGATCAAATTAAAATGAATGAAGATCATATTAGAAAAGAATTTTTAAATACTCAATTGAAGTCTAAAGATAAATTATGCTGTATGATAGCTTCTAATAAAAAGTTAAATTTTAAAGCGGCGCCAGGACATTATTATAGAGAAAAAATTTATAGCCATAATTATCATCAAATTGATTATTATGGTAAAATTACTAATAAGCGAATAGAAAATAAATCAAAAGTCATTTCTCAATATTTTTACGCGGTTGAGATAGAAAATAATATATCTGAATGTTATTTTACAGAAAAACTTATACATGTAATCTTAAATAAAACTATACCTATATATAGAGGAAGCAGACAAATTAATAAATTTTTTGATACAAGGGGATTTATACTATTTGAAACTTTAGATGAATTTAATGAAATTATACATAACCTAACTATAGAACACTATTATGATAAATTAGAATATGTAAAAAAAAATTTTAAGACTGTATTAGATATACATGATCCTATTAAATGGGTATATAAAAATCATTTATTATCGAATATAACTAAGCTATCTAATTATTCAAAGTTTCTTTCAGAAGAAAATATTAATAGCGGAGAAATATGTTTTATTAATGATAAGTATAAAATAATATATTTAATAATACCTGGATATAATGACTTATTAACATTTATAAAAAAAAATATAGGAGGTTATAAAAAACATTATAAGAAATTAGATTATACAATGTTAAATGAATACACTAAATTTACAGTTTTATTGGATCCTAAAAAAAGAAAAATAAATAATGAAATTGATAACAGAAAATCTATTCCTAATCAAATTGATTATTTAGAAAAATTTTATTTAGATACAATTTTATTTGAATATGATAATCTAAATCAAGTTATAAATAATTTAAATTATATAATTAAAATTGATAATACTAACAATAATTATATTAATAATATATTTAAAAAAGATTATGAATATATACCTAAAATTAAAGATATAAGTAAAAGGAATTTATTAACAATATATATTGGTGAAAAATCATCACCACTAACGGAATTAATTACTACTATTAAAAAAGGTTTACTATGGCAAACTAAGATAAAAAAATATGATATTTTTAATTATGAAAAAAAATATCTTTTTTGTTTAGTTATTGGTAAAATTAAACCCCATGATCTTGAGTATTTATTAGATAATAATATAATTCCTATTTTAGATGTTAAATATCTAGATAATGAAATATTGAAAAAAAAATTTTTTTATACATATAAGGTTTTCGAAGACGTATATAATTTATTAAAAAATATAACTATTATGGATTATGTTTATAATATATAACACTTTATTCGGTATTATTACTATTTGAATTACTTTCATTTTTAGGTATATCAATAGGTATTACTAAATCATCGTTAATTTTATTATTTCCTTCATTTAAGTTTGATATATTATCGCTTGTATCTGCTTTGTTTGATTTTTTAGTATCTATTTTATTAGATAAATTGTTATCATATTTATGTAATGTATGACTAAAATCCTCATATGTTAAATCAATATTATTATTTTCTATAAGAGAAAATGTATTCAATAAATTTTTTTTCTTTCCATTTAAATTATTTTTTTTTAATTCACTAAATAAAATTTTTTTTCTTCTAAATTGTTTTAATTGTATTTCCGAATTTGTTAAATTCTTTTTTTCTTTTTTATTTAAAATTTCATATATTTTCATATAATTAATACTTTTTCTAAAACAACATTTACATAATAACTTAATGAAATTACATTGGCAATTATTAACCTTATAATCGTTTAAATTACCTATTCTATTAGCATAAAATTTATTATCTCTATCAGGTATTCTATCTTGATTATAATGTTGTAGAGATTTTTCTAATTTTAATTTAAAATATATATTTTGATAGTAAACATTTTCTTTTAATGTAATTATAGTATCTGACTCTTCTGTCGTTTTAGTTATAAAATCTTCAATACCGTCCTTATTGTAATTTTCAATTATCTTATGCCAATCAATTAATTTCCCACTTTTAAAATCGAAATTTTTAATTAATCTTTCCTTACTTTTTAGTCTGCTAATTATAAATGTATATTTTTCAATTATTTTTGATAAATGTTCCTTGTTTATATTTAATTTAAAAAAACGACTAATTGATAAGATAATAGCAATATATGTAGAAGCAATAATGGGTATAATAGTTAAACCAAATTCATTTATATTAATGTAACCTTTAATGGATTCAAAAAAAGTTATTAATGATGATACAAATATAACACTAATTTGAATAATATTAATATAAAACCCCAATGTAGATCCTTTTAATACTAAAAAAGCTTTTTTTTTTATAAATTTTTTAATGTCTTTATCAATATTATCCAAAATATGTTTTTTTTGTATTAACGCAATTTTAAATTTCATATACTGAACTTCTCCCTTTTTTTTAGCATCCATTTCATCAATCAATGATAATTTATATTGCTTGAGTAATAATTCAAAACGTGGGTTGTCTTTTTCCAAATCACATATTTTATTATGAAGTGATTCTCTAACTAATTTAGTATCTCTAATTTTTAACAAATTTGGTAAAAAATCTTCACATTCATCAACAATATCATTAATTAATTGATCCCTTTCACTTAAATTTTCATAACTATTATTTAAAAAACTTTTTATAGGATCTATTAAAGGCATTAACTATAAATTTATATAAATTTTTAAGTATATATAACTATTTTAGTAAATTAAAATCATACTGTATATATTAAAATAATAATTTATATCTAATATATAATGATATATAAACTTATTTGTCGTAATACCCCTGCTATAGGTAATTTTGTATTTCACCTGTGTCATGCTATTTTATTAGCAAAATATAATAAATGTAAATTAATTATACCAGTAAATAATAGTTTAAAATTTTTATATTCTAATGATATTGTTATTGATTTTAGAGAACATACTGATGTAGATGAAGATAACATTGTTATTTTAAACGATTATTTTATTCATCCTTCTCCTATAATTTCTGATAAGTATACATTTTATGATAAATATACATGTATAAATAAATATTTTCTATCAAATATAAAAGTCGAGAATTACAAGCGAACAGATAAAGATACTTTAGTAATTCATATTCGATCAGGTGATATATTCAAAGAGGGAGGAGCTAATACAAAATATGCTCAACCACCGTTATCATACTATACAAATATAATCAATACATATAAATATAAAAAAATAATAATTTTAACAAACAAGGCATCTCAAATTCAAAAAAAATTTAGTAAAAATTTATTAAATCCTGTTGTAAAACCATTATTGGAAATGTATTCTTATATTGAATTACAAAATAAAGAAAGTTTAGAATATGATTTCGGAACGCTTTGTAATTGTTATAATTTGGTAATTTCGAGGGGATCATTTTCTAATATAGTGTCTATTTTAAACAAAAATTTAATTAACCTTTACATACCTATTTTTAATTCTAATCCAGACGGTAATTTTGGTAATAATATGTATCCTATTTCCAATAATTATAACTTCAATATTATAAAAGATAGTGAATCTATTAATTATGGAAATAATATGTATTATTGGAAAAATACCGAAAAGCAAAGATCTCTTATGACTTTATTAATGTAAATTTAATTTCACACTTGTAATTAATATATTTTGTCATGTTAAATGTATTATATATCCGATACAAATAAATTTATATATTATTATATTCCTAAAAATGCTTCATCAACATTAAAAGGAGAATTTTCTAAAAGTATTTATAATACGTATCATTATAAGGACAATATACAAAATAAAAAAGACTATATAAAAATAGTTTTTTTAAGAAATCCAATAGATCGGTTTCTTTCAGGATATTATGAAACACATCTAAGGTATTATGGTTTTAAATGTTGGCATAAAGAGGGTAATTTAAATTGTAAAAATAAATTAAATTTTTTAGATACATATACTGAAGACAAATATAGTTTATTAAGAGAATTTTTGAACTTTATAAAAGAAAAGGGCTTTTTTGATGAACATATAAAGCCACAATATTATTTTTTTAAAGAAGAAGAAATTGATAATTTTTATTTTATAGAAGATATTAATAATGATTTAGAAAAATTTAGAAAAAAAATAAAAATAACATCTGATGCTAAGGAATTACCAACTATAAGAACAAGAAAGAAAAAAATAGCAAAGTGTTTACAAAAATATTGTATATATAAAGATGAAATACCTGAAGATATAATAGAAACAATTAAAGAAATTTATTCTGAAGATATACGTATTTATAAAAAATATAAAAAATTCTAATATATATTATATATATTTCTATGAATAATTTAAATTCATTAGGTTTTACACATAATGGAAGAAAATATTACATATTTTATGATATTTTTTTACATTATAATAATAATAAAATAACAGCAGTTTCACCTTATTATGGCGAAGAGATACAATTAGAAAAATTTTATGATATTCATAATATCAAAATTATTATTGATGATCATACAATTATAGGAAAATATATACCATTTGGTATAAAAGGATGGGAGCCCTGTATTTTGTATGATTTTGAACATCCTTGTATAGAAACTTTTGCCAAAAAAGAATATATTAAATTAAAAGTCATAGCTGGAAATTATAATAAAGAGTTTACTATTTATCCAAAAAAAAGTAAAAATGAATTAGTTGTTGCTACCTGCACTAAAAATGAAAATAGATGGATGAAATTTTATTTAGAATACTATACTAAAATATTAAATGTGGATCATATTTATATTTATGACAATAATACCAATAAAGAATTACAAGAAGAATTAAAGTTATTAGTATGTAATTATAGAGATAGGGTAAGTTATATACCTTGGTATTTCAGATGGAAAAATAACAAAAATAAACAAATAGGTCAACCACAACAAGAAGCACATACTTTAAATAAATTTAATAACAAATGGGTTGGATTTTTTGATACTGACGAATTTCTATTTTTAAAAAATAAAAGTGTAAAAGATTTATTGAATTCATATGATTATAAAGAAGTTAAAGCAGTATCTTTTGAAAACAAATGGTGTATGTACAAAGGTTCAAAAAAATATGAAGAAATAACAAATCCATTAATTGAATTTAAATATACAAAAAAACATGAACATTTTAGGAGATTACAAAAATTATTTGTTAATCAAAGTAAGGTTAGATTCTGCAGATTTCATTGGATAAGTGAATATCTTAATTGTAAGGATGGAAAAATAGCAAACTCAATAGATGAAACACCTAATTATGAATATTTTTTTTATCATTACTTTATAAGAGATTTCAGGTTCTATGAAGGAGTTCAAGGAATCGAATTTGGTAAAAATGGAGTATATGATGATGAAATGAGTAATTTTATTCAATTTAAAATTAAAAATAATTCAGAATTATTTAATTAATAATATCGTCTTTTGTAATTAAATAATCTTTTGAAATATCTTTAGATTTGTAATTAACTCGCATTAAGTTAATTGTAGAACTTACATTTGATTTTTTAGTTCCTATAAAAATTTCAGAATGAAAAGCTATATATAGCTCAGCTAAAAGTAATATAGTTTCTTTTTTTGTAAAATTATCAAAATTTAATTTATTTTCAGTATCTTTATTATGATTAAAATATGATTTTTTTTCCCTTATTTGTCCTATATTGAAACCTGACCTATAATTTGGACATATAGTAAATGTATTATTGGATGTTAAATTTTTTGTTTCTTTAACAGAGTTATAATCGTCTGACATAATAAAAATAGGATTTTTGTTGTTAACAATAAATTTCAAATATAAAGATGTTGGATAATAAATATCTTCCGCATACACGCCCTTTACTTTATCACCTCTTCTTATATGTAAGCAGTTATATGATTTATATTGTTTTTTTATCTCAGATAATTTTAATACTTCGCAATAAATATCATTTTTTAATTTAAAAATCATTTTATAAAATGTTTGGTGAAAAGCTTGATATTGATTAAAAGAAAATTTACCAACAGTGATATTATTAGTTTTATATGACATAATTGTCCAAAAATCATTTTTAAAATTTAATGATCGCTTATCTCTGTTAAAACCACTAAAAATACGATATTTTATATTGTCTTTGTTTAAATTTTCTATTTTATTATCCCCCCCCCAAAAATTTTCAAAAAAACTTTCCCATCCTTTAGTTGAATAAGAAAAAAATTCTGAATTAACAATAAGCTGCAGTGAATTTTTAATACAAAAAATAATACATCTTACTAAAGGTTCTATCTCAGCAATTAATCCTCTATCTCCTAAATAATAAATACAGTATTTATCGAATTGGACATTATGTTTTAAAAATACTTTACTTAAATTATTTAAATAATCTTCTTCAATTTTACTTTTACAGAAAAGATACATTTATAAATTATATAAATATTATTTTATTAAAGTTATATTAGAGTATTTTTTTTATTTGTATAATTTAATGAAGATAGATTTAAAGAAGATTCCATTTTATGTAATTAATCTTAAAGAAGATGAGAAAAGAAGAGTTTTTATGAAAGAACAATTGGACAAATTAGGATACAATTTTACTTTTATTGATGCTATTAAATCACCAAGACCTATTGGTATAGCATTAAGTCATTATAAAACCCTCCTTATGGATATAGAGCCCCCTTTCGTAATATTAGAAGATGATTGTCAATTTATAGATAATTTTAATGAAACATTCGATGTTCCAGATAATACAGATGCTATATATCTTGGTCATTCATGTTTTGGATTAAAAAAAATTGATCAATATAAGGTTAGATGGGGTGGACCTAGATTAGTAAAATATAGTCAATTTAACGACAAATTTTTAAGAATCGAATGTATGCTTGCTAGACATGCTATAATATATGTATCAAAAAATTTTCAAAATGCTGCTATTGAAGCAAATAAAAAAAGTCTTTTTAAACATTTTATACCTATTCCTGGTGACATATCATATGGTGAAATGCAGAAAGATTATTTAGTATTATCTCCTAATAATCCCATTTGTTATCAATCAGGTAAACATAAGGGAAATGAATGGAATACAATAAGGTCAATTTTAACTTATCATTCTAAATAATCAAATAATTTTTTTCTGGTATGTTCATTAGTATATCCCAAATATGATAACATTATATATTTAAAATCCATATGTAAACATCTAATTAATAATTGTAAATTTTCTCCAATTATTGGATAGAAATTGGTTATATATGTTTTTGAACATTGTCGGGTTACTTCAAAGGTTAAATGAACTTTATTTTTAGAAGTTAAACAAAAATATATATTGGAATAATTCTGTTCAATTCCTGATATTCTCTTGATATTACTGTTCCTAAATAAATTTGCTTTTCTTTATTCGTATAATATGTATATGTGCCACATAAAGCATATATAAATTAAATATAATCTATTTATATTGAGGAAATATTAAATTTTTTAACCGCAATCCATGGATAACCCTCTTTATCACATAGTTCCCCAAAACCTTCAATGCAATGAATTTTCCTAAGAGGGAAAGTTCCCCACATGACTACATCTATAAATTTATTATTATCATATCCCAAGGTAACAAAGGTTACCATTCTATTTTTCTTGGTATATTCCTCTTGTCCTGAAATATATTGACCACAATTTTTAGTAATTTTTTTTTTCTTCTTAGTATAAAAACATCTTCCTGTAGCAATAATACCTCTAAATTGTGCTTCAATAAATGATTGTCCTTTATTTTTACCTTTTAAAGCAATTTTTTTTTTAGTTTTAAAATACATATTTGGTAAAAATTCATTATCTAGCCAATAGCCATATTTAAAATAATCACCGATATTGTCATATTTAAAACGGTTAATGCTTGATTTAGATACTAAAGTATTATTTCTTATTTTCCAAGGTGGTTTTCCTATAGTTAAATTTAACCCATAAATTTTGGCGTTACGATATGATACCCACTTTCGATATGATGAATGACAATTATTAAGTGTCGATAACCAAAATTTTTTTGGATTATATTGTTTATGATATGCTAAAGCAATTAATAGTCTAGCATATGAATAAGCATGTGATTTACAGAAAGAATAATTTTCTAATTGTTCTAAATTTTCATAAATCATGTCACATTTCTCTTTAGTAAACTTATTATTCTTCCTTTTGAGTAGATATTTAAACTTTTGCTTTATTCGATATTTTTTTTTGGCAAAACCTTTTCGATATATATCCGCGTCAGATTCATTTACACCTATCATTCTTGAAATATATTGTATAGCATCATCATCGTATATAATATAGTCTTGAATATTTTTTTTATCTTTATTTAACATCTTATAATCCCTTAAAAATGCTGATTTTTGACCATTACCTGAAGCAGCTGGTCTTATTAATGCCAAAGCACATGCCACTTCCGATATGTTTTTAGGTTTTAGCATTATAAAAACCTTTCTAATAGATCTTGATTCACCATGTGTTAAACTAAAATTGTCACCATTTGAAAAGATATCCCATATTTTTTTATCATTTATAGGATATTTATTTATATCATGTGTTGAAATATCCATTAATTGACTTAATCCTCTATTTGATAAAATATCTATTTTAATAAAATTTTTTTTTTCAACCTCATCTTTATCAAGATTAAGTTGTTTCCCAATAGTGTTAGAATTCTCCTTAATTTTATATGTTTTGAGTAGTAATTCTTCTGGAACTTTTTCATCAAAAATCACAATACCCCCACAATGAAGAGATTTACATCTTATTTTACCTAGTAATTCATGAGCATCTTGGGTAACTTCATCAATAGTTTCTTGGTCAGAATATATATCTTCTAATTTAAAGTCCCTGGATAAAAATTTATTGTACCCTCTGTTTCGGACAGCCTGTTTTATTGCTGATTTTAATTTAAACCTAACATTATTAGATATTCTTGCTACTCTACCTGGCCATTTTAGAAATATTTTTTCAAATATATCATTTCTAATTTTACTAGGGAAATCCATATCTATATCTGGTATATCATCTCTCTGTTCATGCATAAATCTTGCTAATGAAATTTTTTCTTTTATTGGATCTACATTAGTTATACCCATAAGATAGCAAATAAGACAGGACCCAGAAGAACCCCTAATTATATGTGGAATATTATTATTAAGCAAAGATAATATATCATACACTTGTAAAAATACCTTTGTGAAATTTTTTTCTTCTATGAGAATGAACTCTTTTACTAATCGTTTATAATATTTTTCCAAAGGAGGTATTTCTCTGGTAAATTTAGATATTAATAATAAAGAATTTTTATTGTAGAGTGTTTGATAATAATCTCTTATTTCTTCGGATGTTATTTTAATATACCCCTTTGATTTATATTTATAGTATAAATTATCAATTTGGGTGAAAATATAAGAAACTCTCTTTTTAGTTTTATCATTTTTTTCTTCATCATTTTTTTCTTCATCATTTTCATCATTTTCATCATTTTCATCATTTTCATCATTTAGACTATGGTTATAATTTGTAGTTAATTGGCATTGTTTAATTTTTTTTTGTTTGATGATAATATATTTATCCATAAATGTAAATATTATTAATGTTACATAATGTATATCAAATTTTTAATAATTATTATAATAGAATGACTTAAACTTAAAAATGAATGAAATAAATATAAAGAATAAATTAAATAAATTTATAATGTTAAATATATCAGAAAATTTATTACCAAATAATTATAATATTCAAACAACCAAGTTGCTAAAAAATAATGAAATACCTGAATGGTGTCAAGATAATGAACATATATTATCTGGTTACAGGAAATGTGAAATGGGGTATTCTTATTATTTGAAGAGTATTTTTAAACTACATAATGAGACATTTAATATTTGGACACATTTATTGGGAGCATTGTTATTTATAGGATTAACTATTTATACTTTTGGTTATCATATTGTTAGTAATTATTGGGGAGATTTTATAGCAATAGGGATGTTTTTATTTACTGTTATTTTTTGTTTTACAGCAAGTTTTATAATGCATTGTTGGTATCCCATGTCTGAAGAAGTATGTTCCTGTTTACTAAAAGCCGATTATTTCGGAATATCATTATTGATTTTAGGCTCATATGGACCATTTATATATTATGCTTTTTATTGTCAAGAAAATATACAATGGATATACTATATCATTGTTAATATTTTAGGTTTAATAACAATAATATTAACTTGGCTTCCAACTTTTCATTTACCCAAATATAGAGGATATCGAGCATTATCATTTTCATTGTTTATATCATCTGTTATTTGTCCAATTATTCATCGAATAGCTTTATCTCCTAAAAATCAAAATGATTTTGCTATAGAGTTAGAATACTATATATTGTCGCTTTTTTTTTATTTAATAGGTGGATTTTTTTTCATAAAAAGATACCCCGAAAATAATTGTCAAAACAATTGTACAATGCATTTTTCAAGTCATAAAATTTTTCACTTTTTTACTGTAATGGGGGCAATATCTACGTATATTGGTATAATAAAAACACATGAAGTTTCAAAACAAATTACATGTGGTTAAATATTTTTTAAATATTATTATATTATATATTATGGTTGAAAGACAAATTTATTTAGCAAGAAGAACAGTTATAGAGATGCTATCTGATAGAGGATTTAATGTATCAAATATTATAAAAACATATCCTTATACTCAATTTAATAATATGTTGAAATATTTTGATAATTACTCAGGTGTAATTGATATTACTGCTGAAAAAAATGAAAAAAGTATTTATGTTAAATTTATTAGTCATATTAATGATAAGAAAAATAAATACGAGGGAATTACCAAACGCAGTGTTAAAAGTGTTAGTAAAGAATTAACAGAATTAAAAAAATTTATTGATTCTAAATATATGACAGATGAAATCATGTATGTAATTTGCTATGGTGATCATATTCACGATAAGCATAAAGAAGAGGAACAAAAATATAATAATTTACAAATTTTCCATATAAGTAATCTAACATTTAATATAACTAAACATATTTTAGTTCCAAAACATGAAAAATTAGAACAGAACGAAATAGATATTTTACTCAATAATATAATGATTGATTCTATTTATCAATTACCTTATATCAATCCGAATGATCCTATGGCTAAATATTTAAACATGAAGGAGGGAGATATATGTAAAGTTACTAGAAATTCAGTAGATGCGTTTATTCATATCTGCTATAGAGTATGTTCAGACGAAGATAATAATAAAAAAACTTTTATAAATAGATCAAAAAATAGTCAAGTAACAAGTGGTTTACTAGAATTAGATAAAATAGACGATTACGATGACGAGGAAATGGAATCTATTATAAGAAATGATAGTCAATCTGTAACATTAGATAATGATTCTAAATTAATTGATAATGATTCTAAATCAATTGATACCTGTAGACAAGGGATACAATTCACACCACATTGGAAGCATAGAAATGTAAGCACAGATATCCCTTACGCACTGAGCGATAGTGAATTAGATATATCATTAAAAAATCGTTTTATACAAAATTCTAAAAAAATGGAGATTCATGAAGAAAATATATTATATAAAGGGACTCCGGTGGACAAATTTATAGATAAAGTTATTACAAAAGATGATGGAGGCTATGGTAAATGGAATATTAATAGTAAACTTAATACGTTAGCATATATGTTTCAAAAATTTAGATCTGGGTATTATCTTCAAATTCGTGATGGTAAATTAAATTTATTTGTTCCATTCTATAATGTAGAATTCAAAAATAATTGGTATCATCTGATTACACCGACGGACATAATAGGTTTAAATGACATATCTGAACAATGGGTAGCAACTAATTGTCTATTAAAACTTACTTATAAACCATTAGAAGATAAATATAATCTTGATACGTTCAGAGAAGTAGAAAATATGTTTAAGAGATTATGTGAAAATAGAGGTGAAAATTTATCTGATATAGATCTTTTCATTAATGTTAAGGATTTTCCTATTTTAAGAAAGGATAAAACAGAACCATATAACCATATATATGGAAAAGGAACTCCTTTAGAGAATACTGAAACTAATCCTTGGGGATCACCTGATTTTTCCTATTATCCCATTTTGAGTTATAACTCAAATGATGAATTCCTTGATATACCTATTCCTACAAATCATGAATGGCAAGCTATTACCCAAGAAGTTTATCCTTCAAGATGTCAAAAACAATATATTAACGACTTTTCACCTATTCCTTGGGATAATAAAATACCAACCGCTGTGTTTAGGGGATCCGCAACAGGATGTAGTTTAAATATTGATAGAAATCCAAGACTTAAAGTAGCACAATTGGATAAGGAATGGAGAGGTGTTAATCATCCTAATAAGGGCTTGTTAAATGCTGGTATAACTAAATTTCCTAATCATTTAGTTACGGAAGAAGGAGATTCTAATGTGTATAATTCTAGAGATTCTGAATTACCAAATAAGAAACAAATTAATTATGGTAATAAAACATTAAAAGAATTAATTAGTTGTGGCAATTGGAAAGCAAATAACCGGGGAACAAATGGAGATAATTACATTAATTTTATGAGTATGCAGGAGCAAAGCAAATATAAATATATATTAAATATTGAAGGTAATTCGGCAGCATATAGATTGAGTTATCTTTTATCACTAGGATGTGTTATATTAAATGTCAAATGTGAAAACAAATTATGGTGGGAAAAATTATGGAAACCATATAATTTTGATAGGAGTCAATCTAAAAACCCCGAACCAAGTGAAATAGGAGAATACATAGAAATTAAAAATGATTTACGTAATCTAGATAATATTATACGATGGTGTAAAGAAAATGATGATATTTGTAAACAGTTAGCTAAAAATGCTAAAGCTTTTTACCATAAATATTTAACTCAAGGAGGGGTATTCGATTACCTTGAAACTATTATTAGCAAAATCTCTAATAATGAAGAGGATAAAGTTTATAAAACTAATATAATTGTTCCATTCAGAGATATTCCCAAGGAACAGAAAAAAACTGATACACAGGATAGATCAAAACATTTAGAACAATTTAAAGCACATATGATAACTTTTATACCTAAATTGGTAAGCTATCTTAAAGAAAAGGGAATAGAATCAGAATTTGATATTACTATTATAGAGCAAAGCCAGGATGGTCGAATGTTTAATAGAGGTGCTCTATTAAATACCGCCTATCATTTAACAATGAATGAAGATGGAAATCCAAAATATGACTCATATATATTTCATGATGTAGATTTATTACCTACAGATGGAACTGATGGAACCCCGGATATGATACCGGCATATGCTGGTCCATATCAACGAGGAGATATTGCGCATATAGCAAGTGAATGGGATAGATATAAAAATCCTGGAAAATATTTAGGGGGTGTAACTCTTTTTGGAAGTTATGTATTTCGATTAATAAATGGATTCCCTAATAATTATTGGGGTTGGGGAGGAGAAGATGATGAATTACGAAGAAGAAGAGAACGTCAAACTAATTTGATAGACTGTCCTGCTCCTCCGGTTGATCCAATAAAGTTAGTTGGAAAACAAAATGGCTTAGTAGATCTTGAAGAAATATCTAAAATAACAAATAAAAAAGATATATTAAAATCACAAGGTAATTTTAACCCTGTTAGATATGAGGGAAAAGATCAACATAATGATACATGGGAAAGTAATGGATTAAAGCAATTTAATATCGATGATTCTAGTAAAACTATATTTCATATAGAAAATTCAGAGACAATAGATGTTCAGACAACAACTAGAGATTTATCTATTAATATAAAAACTTTAACTGTGGTATTAAATTACAACCAAATGAAGCCATTCGAAAAAGACACATCCTTATAATAAAATAATAATAATATATTAAAGTTAAACAATTATAATATAATATTAAATAAATTTATTTTAATGAAGTATTGCGAAGTAGATAACTGTAGATACCCTCATTCTCATGTAACATCTGGACATAGGTGTGGTAAATGTTATCAATATGGTCATGGTTTTATAGAATGTGGTGATTTAGATAAAATTAATAATTTAAAAAATAATTATCATTATCAACGTTTGCCATATAAGTTATGGTGTAAAAAAAATGGATGTCGATATTTTTGGTCACATAATTGTAGAGCACATCATTGTAATAATTGTGGTAATAATCATTCACAAATTGATTGTCCAATTTCGAATAATAATACTGTTAATAATTTAAATGATAATATTGATATTAATAGTGAAGAATCTACAAATAGTATTATAAATGAAATACCTATAGAAAATTTTAGCAGTGAAGATTTATCAGAAAATTATGGAGAAACAGATAATACAGAAGACAGTGATAATTCAGTATACCTCACACAGGACAGTGATAATTCAGAAGATAGTGATAATTCAGAAGATTTTAGCGACATCATATCGATATCTTCGTCTGAAACAATAGAATCTGAATTGGTTTCAACAAGTATTCTCGTTAATAATTCACCAAGCAGTGATATATTAAATAATAAAGTAGTGAAATTAGATTGTCCAATGTGTAGAAAAAAAAATACAGTGTTTTTTAGTAAACATAGAGCATATGGTATCACAAATAAATGCAACGTATGTATGGTAGAAAATATTGAAATATTTTTACCAGAATGTGGTCATACGGTATTATGTCGAAATTGTTGTACAAGAATAGGAACACAAATAGATAACTTTCCAAGTCCATCGCCCACAATAATATTATCTACTCCCTCACCAACAATACCACCAAGTTATATTGATGAACACACATCATCTTCTTCGCAAAATCATTCTAATTTAACAAATTATGTTTCTACATATTCTCCTTCAATACCAAATATTTTTACAACGATGAATACTCCTCATACACATTTTCCACATTCTATATTAAATCCATCATCTTCATCAGAAGCTAATCCACCTTCTGATTTAAATTTGGATAATTATAATTCACCATCGGTTAGTCCATCTCCCTATAATTATGTTAATAATTATAATTCACCATCGGTTAGTCCATCTCCCTATAATTATGTTAATAATTATAATTCACCATATCCTGTTCCTACTCCAGCTCCCCCTAGTCCTATATTAATAAATAACTCCATAGAGCATTTATCACTAATAACTATAAATAATTTAAGTCCGTTAAATGGTTCTAATATTGAAATTGATTTCCCATCTAATAAAATTGTCGAAGTAACTAATTTATTTGGATCAACCCCAGGACCAATATATACTATTATGTATGCTGGAGGAAATAACAATTGGTATATTCGGCGATTATCTAATACATCAAATAATTGGGATGTATTTTATTTGCGAGTAAATTCTTCGAATCATGGATTATTAAATGAATTTAAATTAGGATATCAATCTATTAATAATGATGAATTAGATAATTATTAGAAAAATTATTATATTATTTTATTTTTAAATGTAACAATATTATATTATAAATGTATCAATTTATTGTTAATCCAAAAACAAATAGAAAATTGAAAACAAATAGCAAGAAAGGTAAATTAGTTTTACAAGAGTATATAAATAATTTGACAGGTGGTTCTTCTAAATGCAAAGATTTTCATAAAAATCCAATTAAGTGCCATACTACAAAAGAGGATGGGACTCCATGTATTTATTCGGCAAAATCAGATGGAACGTGTTCTAAAATGAGGAAAAATTTAGATATAAATAATATTGATAAATATAGAGAATCAAGTAGAAGACGAGGCGTATTAGAGGACAAATTTAAAGAATCTGCCGCTATAATGATCCAAAAAAAATATAAAAGAAAAAAAAATATAAAAAAGTTTAGATCAGTTGTAGGAGAAATAATGAGAAAAAAGAAAGTATCTACCAAAAGGGATAGTAGCAACTCATCATCTTTCGGGGAGGTTACTGGCTGGTTAGATCCATTGACGGGAAGATGGGTACCTATAGGATCTAATAAATCTGGAGAATCCAAGGTTGGTGTTGAATCTGAAGAATCCGAAGAGTCTGAATCTGGAGAATCCAAGGTTGGTGTTGAATCTGAAGTATTGGTTAAGAAAAAGGCTCCTTTTCAAGTATCTATTGCTAAAATCAATGAAAATAAGTTAAATAGACAATCAAGAGGAGATCTTTTTAATAGTGCACATAGTAGTGATAGTAGAAATTATATAAGGTTTTCTGAAAAAATAGTAGATGATTTATATGGAAGAGGTTATATTTTTGAAGAATTTTTAGGTAAAGGAGGATATGGTTTAGCTTTAAAGTTTAAAGATCATTTAGGTAATACATTAGTCATAAAGGGTATATATATCTCTAAAAATCCCCATGTTAAGAAAGCTATAGATATCGCACAATATATGAAAAGTAATATAGAAAAATGCGGGGAAAACTCAGACTTTGTTTTAAATTTTAATTATTTAGACATTATAAATAGAAATCATTATTTCAGTTCTGAAATAACCGATGGTGATTTATTTGACTATTCTACGGAATTAGATTATATGGATACCCAGAGTGCTGGTCCAATTCGTTATAGTATAATTAAACAACTTATATATGGTATACACTGCTTACATGGTATTGGTGTAACACATGGTGATATAAAATTGGAAAATATTTTTATCATAAAATCTCCGTTAACCGTTAAATTTGCTGATTTTGATGGAGTAGGTATAGATGATTTAGGATCAGATGTATCAGTAATGACAAGAGATTATATGTCATATGGAACTACTTTTAGTAACTATACTAAAAAAGATGATATTTATTCTTTAGGAATAGTTTTTTTATATATTTATGGAGCATTCGATATTGTGGAATATATAACCGATACTAAAGATACTGAATCAATTAACTCAGACGATTACAGAGAATTAGATAGTTCTATTTCCGAAGATTATGTTTTCCTTCGTTCTGGAAAATTAACCCCTCATCATGTTATCGCAAGTAAAATAAATAATAATTTAGAAATACCAGAAAAAATTAAAATAACTATCATTCAAATGTTGGATAGAAACAAAGACAAACGACCTTCTGCCAATGAATTATATGAATTATATAAAAATAGTGCCTAATAATTTAAATCTTATTAGGTAAATTAAATTCAAGTTGATTAATTATTTTAATTATTTTTTTTTTATTTGAAATATCTGATTTAAAATCATCTTTATCAAACATAAATTGATAATATATTTCATTTATATTTTTTTTAGGAAGAAATGGTAGAAACATGTCCAAATTTTTTCGTAAAATATCATTTTTTACTAAATATCCTTCACAATTGGTAATAATATTTAAAGTAACTAAATTAGAAATTTTCAAGTTTCTATTTATTAAAGTTAACTGGTCTCTCCAGTGCATATAATTTATATTAATGATAATTCTTTAATATAATTTATTTTGAGCGTAATTCCTTTTCTCTTTCTCTGTAGTTCTTTAAGTCCTCTTCGGTCCAATTTTTAATATGACTAAAATCATCCCATAAAATACACGAAGTGCATTGGCAACAACAAAATTTATAAAAATATTTTAACAAATTTTTAAAAGGCATTATTAAATAAGGTTGATAAAAAAATTAGTTGTTATTAAATTTTACGAAATGTAAAGTCACTAAAAAACTTTTAATATTATCGATAATTATATGAAAATAATAATAATTTTAGGAGAAAAGTTAAAAGAAAATGGTAATATGAGTTTAAATTTAATAAATAGGTTAGATAAAGGTATAGAAATATATAATAAATATCAAGATAAATATCAAGATAAATTAATTATAGTATCAGGAGGTAGAGTTCAGATGTCAACAGATTTATCAGAAGCAATACAAATGAAAAAATATTTAATAAATACTTACAATATAGAAAAAAATAAAATTATAGAAGATAATTTGTCCCAAGATACAATTGAAAATTCTAAAAATTGTTTAAAAATTATTGAGAAAATGAAGAATATATCTGAAATAAATGTTGTTTCCTCTGAATTTCATATCAAAAGAGTAGAACATATTTTTACTTATTTTTTTAAAAATAACAAAATATCTATAACTTTTATACCTTCTAAAAACGGTATTAGTGGTAAAATACTACAGAATACGATAAAAAATGAAGACGTAAATTTATACCTTTGGAAACTTTCAATTCAAGATTAAATTATTGTTATGAACGCTATTCATTAAAACAATGGTTGTAAACTAAATATTATAATAAAACTTATACTATACAAATAGTAATTTATATGTATTATACTGGCAGTATTAACACGAAGGTGTACGTTATTAGAACTTGGAGAAAGAGTAATATTATTTATGAATGGACCTTTAGGACTTGACGATGGATCATTATTTGACAAAGGAGAAGGAGAAGGAATAATATTATTTATATATTTATTTTCAGAACTTTTAGAAGGAGAAGGAATAATATTATTTATATATTTATTTTCAAAACTTGGAGAAGGAGACTTAATTGGATTACTGGTCATATTTTCCAAATCTGGTAAAATATTAAAGGTATTGAATGCCATGTTGCATAAATCTTTACCATTACCGATACATTCGTATGATAATACATATTCTGGGTTGTTTATCGTTGATAATCTACGACCATTTTGTTCACTTAATTGTTTTTTTAATGCTCTTTCAATAAAATTACCAGTAACATTTAAATTAATCTCACAATATTCATGGACATGGGGTTTATTATGCTGATAATATGTTAAACAACATTGATTTGAAATGTGAATTGCGGATATAATATAATTAGGATTAAACACATCCATATTAGTATATATATCAAAATGCATTAAATTGGGGTCTTTTAAATATATAGATACTCTTGAACAAATAGAGACTTCTTCATTTTCATGTTCATCTTCATTTTCATGTTCTGGTCCACCTTTTGTAAATATATCAATATATGGATCATTTGGTAGTAAACCAGAAGGAATACTACTTATAGGTGAATTAGTTAAAGTTTTCTTTTTATCTGTTCTATCTTTAATAACAGATGTATTTATAGATATATTTAATCCCCTAGAAGTGCCATTAATATTTAAATTGATTGTCTGAATCTTTCTATATATATTTGTCGAATTATCTATTTTATGGGAAAAATTTGTATAAATAGGATCTCTATAATAGATATGTGAAAAATATGAACAATCGTTGTCAATAGGTGGATTAGTAGCATCTGAACAAGTGCCCCAATATCCATGAGAATTATCCTTTCTAGAACATGTGTTATGATTTACAAATCCCGCACATACATCTATAACTTCAGTAATGCTCATTGCTTTATTACCAGAAGGATTATTACCTAGATTATCTTGTCCATATCGCTTATCAAACCATTTTTTTCGTAATATACGACATTTACCATCGGCTATTTGGTATGCTACACAAGGATTAATAATATTTTCTGTATTCGGCACCCAGCGTAATTCAGAGCATACTTCACAACATTTTTCCAAAGTATTAATAGAATTATATCGCAATGATTCTAAACACATTTCTGGCTGTGAACCTTCGCATTCAGGAAGTCTATTTGGAATTTCAGCACCATCTGGTAATCTACCTAAAGGTTTAATAGCATTATCAGGTGAAACTCTGGTAAAGTTATAAGAAATCCCACATATACCAGATGATTGTAGATTAGCAGCGTCTGCTGATCCAGCAGCATTTCTCCAATAAAAAAAATCTTTACCATCTTCACCACAATGATCTAGTTTATCTAATGATCTTCCACTAGAACTATCTAAATTTCCTCGCATCATTATTTCCCGATCAATGCGACAATTTCCATTATATACATCAAATCTAATAGCGGATCCACCATGTTTAATATCTACAGCTTCATATTTCATCGCTTCCATACAGCAATCAATTTCATTCCCATTAAAATTAGATATTACTACTCGTCCATAATCTGATAGTGAAAACGGTGAATTTTTTCGCACATCGGAAAAAGTTGATCCCCATCCACATCCTATATTACCAGAACCTTTTTTCCATCCTAATGAGGTAGGTTTCCATCCCCCAATAGGTGGATTAGCCCCTGATGAACCACCGGCATTCAAATTAGATATTTCAGAACAAGCTTTTAGTAAGGAAGTTTTATTACTTATATTATAATATGGATTATCAAATGGTATATGTATAGGAGATACAATATCTGTTTGTTTCCATTGAATACAAATATTCCAATCTTCTCTACAATTATAAGAGGGATAGCATGATATTCCCTTGCCAACATTTTGTTCTAGGGTTCCTACTCCAGAAGCCTGATATGTACATATTAACATAGATTCTTTATTAGCTCCAGCGTGATATGATTCACATGGGGCACTACAACCTGGATATTTGGAAGGATTTAAATATCCCTGCTCTTGTTCAAGAGTTAAATTATTTATTTTACTAAAAGATAACGTAAATAAATTACACAACAATATTAATATAAAGTCCATTTATAAATAATAATAACAATTACTTTTAAGCATTTTTACTAAGGTGCTTTATTATTTTTCCAACCAGTTTTATTACTGATATTATAACAATTTTGGCAATCTTCGCAATTATGACAATTTTCACAATTTTCACAATTTTCACAATTTTCACAATCTTTACAATCTTTACAATCTTTACAATCTTTACAATCTTTACAATCTTTACAATCTCCACATTCTTTACAATTCCCACAATTTACACAATTTACACAATTATTACAATCTTTACAATCTTTACAATCTCCACATCCTTTACAATCATTACAATCATTACAATTTTCACTATGAATGCAATTTATACAATCTTTGCAATTCGCACAATCTATACAGTTTTTACAATCTTTACAAAAATAAGAGTCGCCACAATCCTCACAATTTACACAGTCTTCAATCTTTGCACATTTTACACAACTTACGCTACGGTGACATTCCCAACAATCTTTACAGTCTTTACAATCAGAAGTCACTATACAATTTTCACAATTTAAACTATCTAAACAATCTTCACAATTTTCACAATTAATTAGGTTTTCACCACGCGTACAATCTTTACAATTTATACAACCCTTCGAATTTTTACAATTTTCACAATTAATTAGTTGTTCACAATCCTTACAATTTTTACAATTTACACAAATTTCACAATTTACATTTATTGAACTAGTTGTATTAAATCCTTCGCCAAATTCTCCATATCCGGGATATTCTGTAGATAATGATGCTCCACCTATTTGTTTTACGTATTTTTTTAATATTTTTTTCCCAATAGATCCGTATATTGAAACTTGTTTTCCAGTTTTAGGATTTATAATAAAGTTAAATTTACTAAGAGACATTTATAATATAAATAAATATATTAATATTTTCAAGTTATATTATTATATTTATTGATCAGATGGTTTATTATTTACCCAACCTTTTTTACCCTTTAGGTTACAACAATTTTTACAATCTTGACAATCTTTACAATTCTGACAACTCATATGTTATGTAATATTATATACAAAATACTTAAAGAACATTATTTAAAATTTAAATTTAAATTAATTAATTAAAGATGATAAAAAAAATATTAATTTTATTACCTATAATTTGGTTAAATTTAGTATATGGTGTTAAATTAAATAGTATAACACCCGCATATATTAATTCGGATTTTGCCTCTAAAATAGAAGATCATCAACTGATAGCCAATGTTACCCTAGAAAGTAATGAGAGAAAAAGCATAATGTTATTTATAGGCGATATTGATTTAGATTATGATAGAGAATTACCTGATGAAAATTACATTTACTGTATCAATCAAGAAAATAAATTAGTTATTGATTGGTCAAGACAAGAAAATTATGTATATTCTTGCTGTTCTTTAAATAGTGAGGATAATTATGGTAATACATTTTTTAAATGTCCCATTCCTCCTCCTGAAATTGATCCAGATCCATTTAGAACATTTATAGAACATAAAAATCCCATTTTAATTAAAACCCTCGATAATATATCTTCTTGGGAATTGAGTGGATTAGAATTTGAATATAAAAACGAATATAGTTTAGGAGGTATACTTAAAAAATCATTAACATTAATTATAGTATCGACAATAATTATAAGTATAAGTATAGGTTCTATTAGTACTATTAATTTATTTTCCAATTTATATCCTCAACTATTTATATTTTTACATATTTCATCACTCATTATACTTTTTACAGTAGAGATTTTTTTATTCCAATATGTATTTAATAACAAAATAGATAAGGGTGAATTTACTTATTTAGAAAATGGATTAATATATTCAATGATTTCGATAATATATTCATTATTCATTATTTATATTCCTACTACAAAAGATATTAATGATAAAAAATTAGTAGATCAACGTATAATAATTAGAAAATATCAACACGAGTTTTTATATAAAATAATAAGTATATTAAAACATAAATATACGAAAGACATATTTACTATAATATTTATAGCATTAACCGTATTCCAATATAATTCCATTTACTCACTAATACATTCAGTTAGAAAATATTTTGATTCTGAATGGCAAGTATTAATATCTGTAGCTATAAGTTATTCGATTTTAAGCCTTTTGTTTATCATATCTTTTTTAACAGGAATTTATGAAGTTAAAGTTCCTATTCGATTCAATAAAAACACAGGACAAATGACACAAATAATTCCATTATCACAGCAAAATAAAAATAGAGTGCTTCAACAATCATCTAAAAAAGTAGGGACTAATAAAAATATTAATAATAATTTTATTACTGGATTATGTAATAATGGTGAATTGACTAAGTTAAATATTAATTCTTTAAAAGAAGGCGAATTATATGCTATTGATAGTGATATATTAAATCGTCAAAATCCATATCAATATCTATTTTGGAAAATTGGAAAAATAAATGAGGGAATTATAGAATATGATTCCGAATTAAAATGCACTCAAAAAAAAAAATATTTAAGTAATTATTATTCTAATAATAAAGTTATAACATTAGATTATCGAGATAATTATGATAAACTACAAATATATGAAGTTATTCACATGAATTCAGATTGTCAAATTTCATTTGTAAATATAGGATACTTGAGAAAAGGACTACTTCATGAAAATCATCGATATATATTGAAAGTAATCGCTTGGTTATTTAAAATAATACCTGATTATAGTAGGGAATATGAATATAATGTAGTTGAAAATATGAGATGCGAATGGCATCGAATGACAAATAAATGTGGTAAATATTATGGTTTTGTTTATCAATCATCATTTTCACTGGTAACTTTAGGTATAATAATTTTCCAATTTTTAGTTCGTTTTAATATTACCGAAGTATTATTATCATTAACCATGATTATATATACTATAGGTGTTAACACGCGAAAAGTAGCAGTTCCTAAATTACGTAAAATGGCAAATTATACAGATCTTCTGAGAAAATTGAATAAGACTAAAAGGGATGGAGAAACATTAATGGAATATCATATTGACCTGGATTGGGTTAGAACAAAAAATAAATCTTTAGTCAAGTTTTCTAATGCTAATTATAATTTTGGACTAAATTGGATAAATATAAATGAGGAAATAAGAGACAATACATATATTGAAATAGTTTTTGAAAGAGAATGTCCTCTTATTGGGTTGGGTATAGCTAATCAACATAGTAATAATATTTATGATATTATGTCTCCTGCTATCTGGTATTCAATGGAAAAGGGAATTGGTATAAAAACCGAAGATAAAATAACCTGGATAGAACAGAAATATAGTAAAAGTGAAAAATTAATTTTAGGAATAGGATTCATAGATAAAAAGATATATTTTACACATTTTGGTAAAACTAAATTTTTAGCTAATTATAATAAGGGGAATATAATATGTTGCTTACCACCTGAAATTTATTACGAAATCAGTAAATATTCATTACCAGTATGTAATAATGAATTGACTTATTTACCAAGTTTAAAATGCGTATTTCAATATAATTTAGATATGGAAGTAATTTTAGGGGAAAATAATTTTATTAAAAAAATATCTGAGTATGACCCGTTTGAAACAGAGATAGGATACGTAGATAGTTCCCATTATAAATATCATACTTTACTTAAAAATGATAAAAATATTTTTCAACAAATAACTGGTAAAATTCCAAAATATAAGGGTTTATCTATATGTTTAAATAATTTAGAAGTTTGTTTATCGAGCAAACCATTTCAAATAAAATTAAAAATAAGTTTATCTAACTTGGAAATTTTACCTCAATTTATTGCTTTTGGACTTGTTGAAAAAAATTTTACATCATATAAAGGTTTTATGGATATTATACCTGGTTGGAAATCATCAAATAGTATAGCATACCATTCTGACGATGGATCTATTTGTATTAGTAGTAATGGAGTAAGTAATAGATATATTCCAGACAATACTCAGTGGTTTAATATTTCACAGACTAACAAAAATATCGATGCTTCTATTGGATATGATGGTATAAGTTTTTATATTGAAACTGGTAATAAGCGTGTCAAAATATCATCAAAATATCTACCAAAATCTTGGTTAAATGATTTAGAATATATTCCAGTAATTTATTTTAATGATAAAATAAAAGGTAATTTAACAATTAAAATTCAAAATACTTTATAAAAATAATCTAAGTTAAATTTAAATGGACTATCAATTGTTAAGTTCGATACTTTCAATAGTTTTAACTATATATATGATTATAAAAAACTCACTTAGCTTTAATCCAGTAAGATTCCATTGTCCAAATTATATTTTAAATACCTATTTGTATACTTTTTTATCAATTGCTATTTTAATAACCACTATATTATCCATAAAAAAAATAAATATAAGTTTAGAACAAATATTTACAGGACCGGGTAGATTTTTGTTACTATTATTATCAATATTATTAATTGTAGCTGTAATGACAGTGAGTCCTAAATTTTTTTTTACAAAACATGTAATTTGGATTCTATATTTAATTCTAATGGGAACTATACTATATCCCATATATGATACATATAAAGAGAGTTTTACTCATTCGGCAGTTACTACCGCAGGTATAATGGTATTTCTATCAACTATTGCTTTTATGAAACCAGAATTAATTAGTTTATCATGGTCTAATACATTGTTAATGCTAACAGTATCCTTGTTAATAACTAGTATATCAGAGAGAGTATTGGCTTATAATTCACTAATAGATAATCAAAAATATAATAAATTGATCTCTTATGGTAGCGTAATGTTATTTTCATTTTGGGTATTATATGATACTAAGAGAGTAATTATAAATGCTGAAAATTGTATTAACCCAGATTATATAAATCAATCATTAGATTTTGTATTGGATTCATTAAATATATTTACTAATATAATTAATATTAAAGAATAAACATTATGTCAATATAATTTAATATGAATGAGAGTAATTCATGTATATTAAATAATATTGATTCATGTGAAGAAAAAATTGTTGAAAATAATAATAATAATGCACATATGTCTATGGAAAATGATCTTAAAAAACCATTGTTAAAAAATTGTATAGAAACAAATCACTCTGATGATGAAAATATAATTACTAGTCAAATTACGTTTGAGGAATTATACGAAGAATGCCCGATATGTTTTGATTTATTAGACAAAACTAGAGAGGTATGTACACTAGAATGTAAACATCAATTTCATTTAGAATGTTTAATAGATTGGTATAGAAGACCAAATTCAAATTATAAATGTCCTAATTGCTATGTTCATCGCGATATAATATTGATTGAAAATACTAAAAAAGTTATACCTAAGGAAAATAAAAAAGTTAAACAAATTTATAAAAATACTAATAAAAAATGCGTTATATCTTAATATTTATCAATTAAAGGTCACGTTATAAAGTAGTAATCGCGCAATCATATAAAATTGTTGGAAAAGTGTTTTTTGGAAAATATTTAGATGATAATTCTACTTGTGATAATAAACCATATTTGAAAAATAGTAAATTATAAAAATAAAGAAAACAATTCACCGAGGCTTGGAAATTAATAATTATAAATTAAAAAGTTCTTTAGACAATTATAACGACTTCTTATTAAAGGAAAATTTAGTTTATTTTTAATAGAAAATAAGGAATTTAAATGGGAAGACAAAATATATATTATCTGAATGTAATAATACTAATGATAAATATGATACCTAGGGAATAATTAATATTTTTTTGTATGTATATTATAAAAATGTATCAAAGTATTGTAAATCCAACAAATAATAAGAAAATTAGTATTTATAGTAAATCAGGAAATAATATTCTAAAAAAATACATCAGTCAAGTAATAGATTCATATAGGTTTATCGATAAAAAAAAAGGGCCCGTGGGCGGTGCATCGGCGGACGAGGAAGAGGGTGGATGGACGCTGTCTAAAGCAGAGAGAAAAAAAATAAAGAGAATGGCTAAAAAGAAGGAAGCGATGGAAAAGCTAAACGGGAAGAAAAAAAAAAAAAAAAAAAAAAAGAAAAAGAAAAAAAAAAAACTAGAATTAATCAACGAGTCCACGGAAACCTTACTGGCTCAACCAGATTTAACAACTTCTATTAATGAAGATAAATCCACCGTAACTGATTTTACAAGATTTATTACATATTCAGACTTCGAACTGAATGAATCGATTAGGTTTGATATATTTAAAGCCTGGAATGAGCCAAATATTGAGACAGTTATAGACAATCGTGAGTATAACACAGGTTTAGTATATATTACCTCTATTGAATTTAATCCAACTAAAATAGTATTAAAGAAAGACGGTTTTAATTTTTATGGCAAAATCTCAACATCCAATTTTAATCCAAAAATTAATGAATCAGACAAATTGTTTTTTTTTAAAAATCTTTTAAAACCTAATCCCAATGAAGAAATAAATATCACAGAAATTATAAAAAAATATTTATTATACGTTATACGAGATATAAATTATGGCAATATTATTGTAAATATTCTTTCAGAAAATTTTCCGACCATTTTTGGTAGGGAATTTTCAAACATAAATCTAATTAAATTCAGATTAGCACCTAGTCAACCACACAATATATACGTCGACTACAAACAATCATATAACATGCCCGGCAGTAAAAGATTTAAGATTCACATATCAATTAATATAAATTATTGGAGATCTGTTTTCCCAAAAATTATTAAATTTTTTAATGATAATAAGACATATTTAAATTCAATGAAATTCATCTTTTTCAATGCTAATCACCAATATAATAAATATAATATTGATACTGAATATACTAAAAGAAATAATAATTGGTATGAGTATAACGCAGGCGCAGCTACAGCAAATTTTGTTATTTACCCAAAAAGTGAAATGATGATCAACTTTAATATGTCCGAGGAAGGGAAAGTTCCAAGTACTGGTATAGATATTGAGCAGTTTTATTTTAAAAGAGTGATTCGTAAACTAAAACAATATTGTGCCGACGAAGGTATAGACAATGTGGGTAGGGAACAAAATAACTTATTTTATAATGAAAGAGTAACTAAATCATTATATATAGCTTATGGTAGCAGTAGTTCTGAAAAAGGCAACTACGAACAAAGTATCGCAGCGACAAGAGACTTAATAGAACAACAAAAACTAATAGACATCTCCGATTGGGAAATAAGCCCCAATATGAAACAGGAAAAAGATATAATATGTGCGGATAATACATCTGATTGGGATGAATGTTTGAAAAATAACTACAATTTAACAAGGGAAAATTTATGCTCTGATAAAAATTCCCCAGCTAATTTTTGGTTTACTAAAGAACATTCAAAAAAAGGAGATGACACAGGTTTGATAAACAGATGTAGTTTTGAAGATAATAAATAATTCAATAGGAATTTATCGAGATCAAACAAAAGAAATAACTAAAAGCATAAATAGATTTGGAAGAGGCAATTAATATGGATAAAAATATAAAGTTATCAAGCATAGAGCTATATGATTTTTTATTATACAAATGACTAATATTATATAGAGAACAAAATCTAGTCAATGTCAAAATTAAGCATATAATATTGAAAAAAACTAGTATCATCTTCTTTAATTTGAGTATGTAACATGATATAGCTACAAGTTATAATGAAACATATATTTAGAATCGTTAATAATTTAGTATAAATTTTGACACATTGGAATAACCTATTGGTTGACTTATGTATTACTTCATTTTTTGATGAGTTTTTTGATCATTTAAACTATAATTTTCTATATAGCTTAAATAATTTTAATATTTTTTATTATAATAATGAAAACCATGTTAAAATTATGCTAAATTTAGGAAACTTATTTAATAAAAATAATATCTAATCAGATATCAATTTCTTCAGAATATAAATTAAAATCTAATAAGCATGAAAAATATGAAATAAAAAAATTATTTGTGCCTTTAAATCTATAAATTTTGTTATTTTTTATAGGTAATTTATCAATTTTATTAATATATTTTTCAAAATCAGTATTAATAAGTAATAAATTATTAAATTTAATATTTAATACAGTATTTAACATAATTTGTTCTAAGTTATCGATAATATTTATATCTATACTTTTCTCAATTTCATTATAGTAATAAATATTGATGTTAAATTTTTTTTCAAAATATTCCTTGTTAATTTTAATTGATGGATTATTTATTAACACAGCTATTTTTTGAGGAATAATTTCTCCTAATGCTTTAGACGTAGTTATATTTTCCGCTTTACCAATACACGTTTTCCATTCCCAAAATTTTAAACAATTTTGTATACCGCCTTTAAAAAAATAGTGTTTTTCAAAAAAGTCGTCATAATTTATATCAGCAACAAATTTATTTTCTTTTAGATAAAATGTAGGTATATAATTAAAATTTCCCCAATTTGATATCCAACATTCTGCATCTAAATCATTTATATAAAATCTGTAAACATTATTAAAATTTTTTCCAGGTGGAAAAATTAATACTAATTTAAAATTAACATTTTGTTTTTTAAGATAATTAATAATTTTTTTACAATAATATATTTCGGTATCGATATTTTCTATAATATATCTGAATAATATACTTTTATTGTTTTGATATAATAATGTTTTTAAATTTTTAATTTTGTTATAAGTTATATTCATTAAGTCTTTATTAGAGAACATAATACAACTATTTTTAAATTTGTCATCTTTTTTTTCAATTTTTACGTTATTTTCTATTATTTCAGAACTGTTGTAATGTTTTAATTTAGTTATGTTTTTATTAATTTCAGGAATTTCAATCCATAGATTATTTTTATTTTTTATATTATCTGTAATATTTTTACTATTATTATAATAAAAGTAGTGATGCGGATAACCTATAATACTATTATATGAGAAATTACACCATGTTGTTTTTTTATCCATATTATATTGTGGATTATATAGTTTATTCGAAAGAAGTCCTAAATAAACACCGTGGATTCTACTAACTGAATAATCAAAAATTAAGGGTTGTTCTCTAATTTTTAAGTTGTAAAAAGCGGAACTAACAATACATGCTCCACCTAAACTAATAAAAGTATTATTTGTATTATAGACAATTGATCTGTTGTTACTGCTCCATTTGTTATGAATATCATATATTTCTATTTTATTACAATAGGTCATTATATTAGACTTAAGGTTTTTTAAATAAATAATGTTTTTATCAGTATGATTAATTGATTCTAAATGTTTGTATAATAAATCTAAATTAACGTAAACTAATTTATCAATAATAATTTTACATTTAAAATTAACTATCAAACTGTCGTCATCAAAATCGTCATTGAATATAAAAAAAATAAATTTTTCAAATTTAGTTTTTTGATTATTTGCCCATGTATCTCTAATTTCTTTTATATTATTTATTGCTTCTTTTTTAAATTCTATTAAATATCTCATTATAAGTATGTTAAGTATTTTTTTTAATTATGATATTTTAAATTAGTATATTTAAATTTTACTAAATAAAAAATTTGTAAAGTGTTTATTTTGATTATAATTAAACCTCAGAATATAGCAGCATATTATTTTTATCTCCTATATTAAAATAACAATAGTAACTTATAATTAATAATACATACGTCAACCCATAAATCATTTGCGACCATATACATATTTTAGTTACATCAAGTGGGGTTTTAAAGGTTATGTCGATTAAATTATTTATTTTACTTATTCTAACGAAATATATTCCTAAGGACATCATTATGAATTCACCAGTTAGATAACAAAGAAATTGTAGGGAACTATATGATTTTTCATTATACAACTTACTAATATTATAGAGAGAACAAAATCTAGTTAATGCCAAAATTAAGAATATTATATTGAAAAAACTAGTATCATCTTCTTTAATTTGAGTGTGTAACATGATATAGCTACAAGTTATAATGAAACATATATTTAGAATCGTTAATAATTTAGTATAAATTTCGACGCATTGGAATAACCTATTGGTTGACTTATGTATTACTTTATTTTTTTGTAGGTTTATTTGATCATTTAAGCTATAATTTTCTCTATAGCTTAAATAATTGTAATTAGGCGGATAAAAGTTAGCAGACATGGTTTTTAAATCGTATTCAAGTAATACGCGGATATCAAATTTATAAATAAATATAAATAGTTCTAAAAATGTCTATGGGTAAATCGATATTCTGGTGTAATAAACTAACTTGTAATAAAAAAATTTCCCTATATTTTCTCTTTCGAATTAATTCTCTAATCTTTCTTTGAAATAAAATAATGTATCGAGTCATAATAATAGATTCATTGGAAATTGCGTTAGAAAAAGAAAAACTAATGGGATAAGTAGGGACTTTGATTAAGTCCAATCCCGATCTTTTCCAAGAATTTATATTTCTAAAAAAGCTAATATTATCGTAGAAATACTCTAAATTTCCTAATCTTAGGAATTGACTTAGTGTAATGTATCCTGAGTTATGACTAAAATATAATTTGTGAACATTTTGTCTTGAATTATATTTTACTTCCATTTTAGTAATATAGTAGGATGATCGGTGATTACTTATAGATTGTAATGACTGTTTAAAAATATTACCTATCATTGTGTATATATATATCTATATGATTTCTTTAACAGTATATATCTATATGATTTCTTTAACAGTATAAATTGTAGTTAAAAATATGATTATTAGCGCATAAGATTTTTCTGAACTAAATAATACTAATTCTGTAATATGTAATGATAAATCCCACGACAAAATGATGGTTAGAAATTTACCTACTCCTTCAAAAAAATAAGCAACAAAACCAATAGCCGCAATAGTTGCAGAAACAGCTACTATCAAATGAGATGCTCTTCCTCCTTTTTATCACCAAATCTTATTAAATCCATTCAGAGCCCGATGTAATGGTCTAAGCAACTTCATCCAGATTTGTAATAGAGAATGTTATCGTTGTAGCTGAAATTGTTCCTCCTGCATCTGTAGCTGTTACTGTAAAGCTGTAACTAGATTAAATTTCATAATCAGGGTTTGCAGTTAAAGTAACAACACCTGAAGTAGCATTTACACTTAATAAAGCGGCGTCCGTCCCTGCGATTGCATAACTAGAAATAGTACCACCATCATTAGCGTCTGCTGTAATAGTGTATACTGTTTGACCTACACCACTATTTTCTACTAAATAAGTTCCAGTAGCCCCCGATGTAATTGTCGGCACAATATCATCCACATTTGTAATAGAGAATGTTACTGTTGTAGCTGCACTTGTTCCTGTTGCATTTTTAGCAGTTACTGTAAAGCTGTAACTAGGTTGAGTTTCATAATCTGGATTTTCTGTTAATGTAACAACGCCTGAATTAGCATTTACACTTAATTTAGCGGCGTCCGTCCCTGCGATTTCATAACTAGAAATAGCACCACCATCATTAGCATCAGCTGTAATTTCGTATACTGTTTGACCTGCACCAATGTTTTCTACTAAATTAGTTCTTGTATTACCAGAGGTGATTGTCGGTGCTGTAGCATCCACATTTATAATAGAGAATGTTACGTCTTTAGCTGCGCTTGTCCCTGCTGCATCTGTAGCAGTTACTGTAAAGCTGTAACTATTTTTAGTTTCATAATCTGGATCTGCATCTAAAGTAACAACACCTGAATTAGCATTTACACTTAAATCATCTTCATCTTCACCTCCAATTGCATAACTAGAAATATTACCACCATCATTAGCATCAGCTGTAATTTCGTATACTGGTTGACCTTCACCACTGTTTTCTACTAAATCAATTCCTGTAGTACCAGATGTGATTGTCGGAGCATGAAATATTTCATTTGTTAAAGTGTTTGTAAAACCTATCACTTTATCACTATCTTTAGGTGATGTAGCAGTGACTTCAGCGGGACCGTTTCCCCCATAACTAATATCACCCCAAGTGACAACAGATCCATCATTTTTAAGGCAGCAAAGGCAAGCTGGGTTGAAAATATTTGTGTCACACCAGTTAAGTTTGAACTTACAATATCTGAATTTCCCCCACCACTCCCCCGTGGTCATACCCCCAAGTGACAACAGACCCATCATTTTTTAAGGCAGCAAAGGCAACCTTAGTTGAAAATATTTGTGTCACTTTATCACTACTTGTATCTGGCGCATCATTGACTTTTGAGGGAGCGGTTCCTCCATAATCATCATTACCCCAAGTGACAACAGACCCATTTTTTTTTAAGGCAGCAAAGGCACTACTTGTTGAAAATATTTGTGTCACTTCGGTTAAGTGCGAACTTACTGATGTATATGTCTGTGTAGTAGGATCATAAATTGATTTATCTCCCCATAACGACTATCACCCCAAGTGACAACAGACCCATCACTTTTTAAGGCAGTGAAGGCTTGTTTGGTTGAAAATATTTGTGTCACTTTGGTTAAGTGCGAACTTACTGATGTATATGTCCGTGTAGTAGGATTATAAATTGATGAATTCCCCCCATATTCATCCTCTCCCCATGTTATAACAGACCCATTACTTTTTAAGGCAGCAAAGGCAAAATGGGTTGAAAATATTTGTATCACTTTAGTTAAGTGTGTACTTATACTAGATGAATTTCCTCCTCCCCCCATCTCCCACGATACCAAAACTGATACCCCCAAGTGACAACAGACCCATCATTTTTTAAGGCAGCGAAGGCGTTTTCGGTTGAAAATATTTGTGTCACCCCTGATGCTATATCACCACTTCTTATACCACCTGGGTGTGATGATGCGTCGTATGGAGATGAATCTCCTCCATGATAAGCATTACCCCAAGTGACAACAGACCCATCATTTTTTAAGACAGCAAAGGCTTGTTTGGTTGAAAATATTTGTGTCACACCTGATGTTATATCACCACTTCTTATACCACCTGGGTGTGATGATGCGTCGTATGGAGATGAATCTCCTCCATAATCAGCATTACCCCAAGTGACAACAGACCCATCATTTTTTAAAGCTGCAAAGGCTTGCTGGGTTGAAAATATTTGTATCACTTTATCACTATGTGTATCTGGCGGATCAGTGACTTCTGAGGGAGCATCTCCCCCATAACGACTATCACCCCAAGTGACAACAGACCCATTTTTTTAAGGCAGCAAAAGCATGTAGGTTCGACCATTCACCATGATTATTTTGAGTTGACAGTCCACTCATACTCCCATCACCTATTAATGAAATATCTCTATCTTTAACAGGTTTTATGATATAATTGTTACTTTTTGATATAATTAAACGAATATACTATTTCATGATTACTAAAATTCTTACTTGAAAATTTAAAAATATACGTTTCGCCTTCTTTCATATTTAATTTAATTGTTTCGTCTTCATCAGATCGTTCAAAAGGCATTTTTACATTTTTTTCCAAATTATAAATTTCTACTTCAAGTTGTCCTAAGTTATTGATAGTAAATATCTCCATTGAAGTTATCGATGATGTAAAAGAAAAATAATCTATATCATTTGAATTATGAATTTTTAAGTTTGAAAGATATAAATTACCGGTTGTTTCGTTTACATATTTAGTAATATCTAGAGCATTCCATAATAAAAAATTGTTATCAATATGTAAATTAAATTCAAATTGATTAGTCAATTCAGAGATATTCTTTCTAGAAATTCTAATTAAATATTCAACTGGTTGTTTGTCAATTAAATAATCATAACTGTAATTATAATACATATAATCTGAATAATAATAACCATAATTGCTATTGCTATTGTAATTAGTTAATTCGGAAGAATATTGTAAATGATTCATATAACTACCATTTCGAATAAACAATTCGGCTGTTAATTCATCACTATAATAATTATGAATTAAGTTAATAAAATAATTAACTTCTGACTCTCCTGTAAATTTATACCATTTATATATTTGATTACTATCAAATGTTCCTGAAACATATATATCTCCATAAGATATATTATTAGTTACATCTATTATACTTCCAAAACTAGAATCATCTATTTTTGAATCAATTGTCTTTACAATATCAAGTTTGATTATTTCATCATTATTTATTGTAATAAGTTCATTCAATAATGTATTGACTTCTATAATACTAGATTCCGAATTATCTACAATAATTTCATCAGTGTTTAATTCTATTTCAGTTACTAGAGTAACATTGCTCATTGAATAGTTACTATCAGTTAGTAAAGGAGTTTGTCCAGAACTTTCCTGAATAGAACTTGTTTTCGCCAAGAACTGAAAAATGTTAAATCCAGAACCAAAAATAAGAAACATTAATTGTCTAGTTAATGTGAAGTTAATACTATTCGAACTACCTATCAACTTAGATTTATTGCTTCTACTGCTAGCACCACGATTACTATTTTGATTTTCTATATTTTTTAATACACCTATTATTAAACCTTTAAGTGGACTAAAATCCCGTCTAGGTGGCCCGAAGTATTCAAGCCAAGAGTCAGATGCTTTTTGTAATATTTTGTTAGCTTTATCTATTCGCGCCTGTTCAGCAAATTTATTTGCTTCCTCCTTTGAATCACCTTTAGCGATTGCTTCTTCTATCTCTTCATTATACAAATCTCTCATAACTTTTTGCTCATCGGTGAGTGTAACATTTAATTTAACTTTAGCGACTTCCGTTGTTGCGTCGGCAACTTCTTCCTTCTCTTTTAAAATATCGTCAATATCGGTTTTCTTTTTATCGATCTCAGTAATAGTTGATTCTAATTGTACACCATCCAATTCAATTTTAGTAGTTAATTGAGGATTTTGGGAAGGGAGTGGTGTTGTTGGTGAAGCTGTAGGACTAGTTGTTGGTGATGCTGTTGGAGAAGCTGTTGGTGAAGAAGTAGGACTACTTGTTGGCGAAGCTGTAGGAGATGCTGTTGGTGAAGCTGTAGGTGAAGAAGTAGGACTACTTGTTGGCGAAGCTGTAGGAGATGCTGTTGGTGAAGCTGTAGGTGAAGAAGTAGGACTACTTGTTGGCGAAGCTGTAGGAGATGCTGTAGGTGAAGAAGTAGGACTACTTGTTGGCGAAGCTGTAGGAGATGCTGTTGGTGAAGCTGTAGGTGAAGAAGTAGGACTACTTGTTGGCGAAGCTGTAGGAGATGCTGTTGGTGAAGCTGTAGGTGAAGAAGTAGGACTACTTGTTGGCGAAGCTGTTGGTGAAGCTGTAGGTGAAGTTGTTGGTGAAGCTGTTGGTGAAGCTGTTGGTGATGATGTCGGCGAAGCTGTAGGTGAAGCTGTAGGTGAAGCAGTTGGTGAAGCTGTTGGCGAAGCTGTAGGTGAAGCTGTTGGTGAAGCTGTTGGTGAAGCTGTTGTTGGTGAAGCTGTAGGACTAGTTGTTGGTGAAGCTGTAGGTGATGTTGTTGGTGAAGCTGTAGGACTAGTTGTTGGTGAAGCTGTTGGTGATGATGTCGGTGAAGCTGTTGTTGGTGAAGCTGTTGGTGATGATGTCGGCGAAGCTGTTGTTGGTGAAGCTGTTGGTGATGTTGTTGGTGAAGCTGTAGGACTAGTTGTTGGTGAAGCTGTGGGACTAGTTGTTGGAGAAGCAGTGGGACTAGTTGTTGGTGAAGCGGTGGGACTAGTTGTTGGTGAAGCTGTTGGTGAGGACGTTGGTGAAGCTGTAGGACTCGTTGTTGGTGAAGCGGTAGGACTAGTTGTTGGTGAATAAGTAGGACTACTTGTTGGTGAAGCTGTAGGACTACTTGTTGGCGAAGCGGTAGGACTACTTGTTGGCGAAGCGGTAGGACTACTTGTTGGCGAAGCGGTGGGAGAAATTGTAATTGTGCCTTCTAAACTATAATCATTTATTGTTGAGTCGGTATTTCCAAAAATCTTAAGATAATATGTTTGACCAGTAGATACACTAAAGGAAATATTTTCATCATTCGAGTATTCATTAGTTCTTGTCACTGTTAATTTTGTATTACTTGCATCATAAACTTCAATATTAAGATCACCTGAACTATATGTATGATTAACCTTAAAAACAGCAGTGGTATCAATTTCTGACACGAATTTAAAGTAGTCGACATCGCCATAATATCCAATAGATAAACCACTTAAATTAATAGTTCCTGATCCTCTATCTTCACCAGATACTATAGACGAAGAAGAGAAATATTCACTAATATCAATAGAATCGACTGCGTTAGTATCGTTAGTATCAGTAATGTAACTGTAATCATGACTATAATCTACAAAAACAGTAAATGTGCCTGTGCTAGCATTAGTAACTTTTATAAAGTAAAATTCACCTTCAACTAATTGAGAGGAATAAGTAAAATATTCATTATCAGTTGTAGTTTGTCCTGATTGAATAGCAGTTGATGTATCATTTTGGTGGTATAAATATAAATCTTGGTCACTACTTGTAGTGTAATCACTTTTAAGATGTAATTTATGATAGACACTATTGGTTGCTTCTAAAGCAAACCATTCGTTATCATCACTAAATGTAATACTACTTCCAGCTTTAGAAGCTTCTCCATAAGTGAAACTTAGCTTTTGAGCAATGATACCATCTAAAGTATAATCAGTATTAGTTGTCGTAGTAGTATTGCCTTGAACTTTAATATAATAAACAGTTCCTGATGTAACACTAAAAATAATAGTCTCATTATCACTATTTTGATAAAATCGATTATTGTTTGTAATTTCGGTATCAGTGGCATCATGTGCTGAAATATTAAGATCTCCATTACTATAAGTATGTGTTACTCTAAATCTAGCAATACCATCATATTCTGGTATAATCTTAAAATAATCAACATCTCCATAATAACCAACGGACAATCCAGTTAAAGAAATCGAACCAGAAGCTCTTGTTGTTGAATTAGATGTGAAATATTCACTAATATCAATAGAATCGACTGCGTTAGTATCGTTAGTATCAGTAATGTAACTGTAATCATGACTATAATCTACAAAAACAGTAAATGTGCCTGTACTAGCATTAGTAACTTTTACAAAGTAAAATTCACCTTCAACTAGTTGAGAAGAATAGGTAAAATATTCATTATCAGTAGTTGTTTGTCCTGATTGAATAGCAGTTGATGTATCATTTTGGTGGTATAAATATAAATCTTGGTCACTACTAGTAGTGTAATCACTTTTAAGATGTAATTTATGATAGACACTATTGGTTGCTTCTAAAGCAAACCATTCGTTATCATCACTAAATGTAATACTACTTCCAGCTTTAGAAGCTTCTCCATAAGTGAAACTTAGCTTTTGAGCAATGATACCATCTAAAGTATAATCAGTATTAGTTGTCGTAGTAGTATTGCCTTGAACTTTAATATAATAAACAGTTCCTGATGTAACACTAAAAATAATAGTCTCATTATCACTATTTTGATAAAATCGATTATTGTTTGTAATTTCGGTATCAGTGGCATCATGTGCTGAAATATTAAGATCTCCATTACTATAAGTATGTGTTACTCTAAATCTAGCAATACCATCATATTCTGGTATAATCTTAAAATAATCAACATCTCCATAATAACCAACGGACAATCCAGTTAAAGAAATCGAACCAGAAGCTCTTGTTGTTGAATTAGATGTGAAATATTCACTAATATCAATAGAATCGACTGCGTTAGTATCGTTAGTATCAGTAATGTAACTGTAATCATGACTATAATCTACAAAAAGAGTATAATCACCTGTATCTGATGATGAATTACCCTTAACTCTTATATAATATACATTCGATTCAACTAATTGAGAAGAATAAGTAAAATATTCATTATCAGTAGTAGTTTGTCCAGTTTGAATAGCATTTGTTAAATCACTAGAATGAAATAATTCAACTTGTAAATCTTTACTAGAAGAATATGACGTTTTAAGATAAATTTTATGATAAACACTATGTTCAGCGGTAAATTTAAACCAGTCATTATCACCAGCAGTTATTGATCCACCTATAGATGCTTCTCCATATACAAATATAAGACTATCTGCGTCACCGTATACGTTATTTGGTTCAGTTTCAGTACTCATTTATAAAATATAATTAGAATTTATTTATTAAAAAATAATTATAAACTTAATTAAATATCTAACAATTATAATAATGATATATATGGGTTTGATTGCTATAATTTTAGGATTAATTTCTATCTTAATTACGATTATGTATATGAAATTTAATAATAAAGTTGTTAAACAATTAAAATATATTCGTAATAAATGTATTAATACTAAAAAAACAGAACAAGAAATAAAAATTATAAAATTATTTAATTCTCTTCAAAAACAATCTAAATTAAGTTTTGTTAAAATTAAAAATATAGTATTGGATTACCATAATAATCAAGAATTATTATTAGGAGAAGAGGAAGTAAATAATTTAGAGGAAGTAGGAGAAGTCGAGGAAGAAGGAGAAGTCGAGGAAGAAGATACTCGTGTCGTTCAAGAAAAATTTCATAATTTTTCAAATGATAAAACCTATAAAAATTCTAAATTCTTATATACTAGTAATAAATCAAGAGGCTATTCTAAAAATATTAATATCGAAGAAAATCTTAAAAAAATATTAGATATTAATAAAGTTAAAGAATTATCATCAATTTTAGGAAATTATAGAGGCTTATTTGATAGGACTCTTAATCGAATAAAAACAATCACTGAATCAGATACAGATACGGACTCAAAAAAAAAATTCAAAGGTTTATTATCTTATAAAAATAAACCATTAACTTGTTCAAAAAAAAATCTTAAAGATTTAGAAAATATTAAATTACCTTTTCAAAAATTACAATTTTGTCAACAACAAATTAATGGTAAAAAGTATTGTTTTAGAATTCCTAAAAAATCGCTATGTTCTAAAGGAAAAATTGTATATGATACTAAAAATTGCGATTTTTATTAGTATATAACTTTAGTTCATAGATTTAGTTCATAGCTTTGAAAATATTCTATATTAGATTTTTTTTTAATTTCTGTCTTATACTTTTTCATAGTTTTAGGTAGAAAGTAAACATAAAAATAATATACATTAAGTAAAAATAATATTGATAACAAAATAATTATATGTGATACCATTATATATTATAATAAGACTTTTATAATACATAGGTATTTAATTAGTCCACCAATTAGCTGTTAAATATGGTGGAGATTCATTTGAGTCTACACAAGGCATCGAAGATGGTCCTCTTGATAAATGTTTTCTCATTTCCGAATAGGATAAGTAGTAATCATAATATCTCATATTGGATAAGTAACCACTGAAACCTCTAAAGGCATTTACATAAATATCACCGTAATTTTGTCTAGGGAGTCCACTTAACTCTTTTTTCTTAATCAAATTACCATTGATATAAATATCTAAAGATTTTTGTTTAACACATACAAATACATTAAACCATTTTCTTAGAGGAATATTATCAACATCGACAAATTCTCCAACATCCTTGAATGTATTCATATATACCCTTAAAGAATTTTTTTTAGGATGTAACCACATACCCGGGGCTCTAAGTGGCCAACTTGATTCATTCCCTTTATGCATAATATGTTTCCATTGACCATATTTGTAAGACCAATCTTCAACATACATCCACATAACATATGAAAATTCCAATCCACCTTCTTCATTTTTTGATCTACCTAATGTTTTAGCGCCTTCTTTAGAAGGATCCTGTAATATAATCATTCTTTTTTGGGCATTTTTAGTCCCTTTTAAAATCCAAGGAGCAGAATTTTTGTAATCTTTATAGCCTTTTACCATTCTTTTCATGGCTTTTATTAAAACCATACAAAAAGCTACAGCCAATACGGCTTTGATTAACATACTCATAGTTGAGTTATCTTGAGTAAATCCAGTTAATCTACTTTTAACAGCGTCCATTATGTATATATATATTATATATATATATAATTTCTCAATAAAATAAAAATTAATAGATTAAATTTAATAAGTATCTAAATCCATTCCACCTTCTAATGTATTATCTCCTACTGATACGGAGGCTTGTAATTTTAAATCAACTTTAGGTGGTTCTATTTTGGCTAATTTATCATATATGGTAAATGATTGGTAACCTATTCTATATAGATAATATACTTCAGATGGAGAATATGCTCTATTTGTATATTTAAATTCTCCTAAATCTCCTTTAAATCCACCTCTATCAGTTATATGTAATCTTCCATTATTAGGTTTAGGGACACCATCAAACGTACAGCTTCTTGCTAATTTACCATTTAAAAATACATCTAAAGTTCTATTATGCATGACAATACATAAATGAATCCATCGCTGAACTGGAATATTTACAAGATCACAAGGAGTTTTTGTGTCAAAAGTCTTAATATTTTCAAAAGGACTCATACTAGGAGCTTGATTATGATCTTTAAATCCACATGATTCCCATTCTTTTTTAGGATCAGATGTATAACACCATGATGTAGAACGAGTTTTTCCTGGATTCCTACAATAGTTATGATCTCCAATATCATCTTCTGGAAATTTATGATTTGATACTGAATGTTTATGTGGATATTGTGCTGTCCAATATTGGCAATTTTTACCACTTACTGTTTTATTAACATTATTTTTTCTATCGTATGTATCAACTCTTATCATTAAATTATTATCCTTAGGATAAAACCAAATACCAGGGTTAACTGAAAATCCTTCTCTATCTCCTTTATGGAAAATATGCTTAGGTTTTCCATAATTGTAATCCCAATCTTCTACTTTTAACCAAAGTGAATACGAGTAATCAGAACCTAATTCAGACTTCTTAATAACTTTATTATCAAAAAATTGATAAGGTGGACTAACCACTATATTTCCAGATTTGTCTTTAGATTCTATACGATCACCTCTTCTAGGTTTCTTGATTAAAAATGGTTCATTTTTAGCTTTATTTTTAGCCCATTTAACCATATAAATAATACCCCCTATTACAATTAATCCTATAATAATACCCATTATTCCAGTGAAATGTTGATTATTTCTTATTTGCGCGAAATCGAATTTCATCAGTATATATATATTATAATAATATAATTATTACAATAATATAAATATTAATTTAATAAATTATTAAGTTATGTTGAACCACTAATAGTCCCGCCAACACTACCGATATTATCACCTAAATCTATTTCTCCACTTGCTCCTCCACTTATTCCAGTATCAGTATCTAATCCAGCGTCAAAACTTCCACCTATTGATTTTCCACCAACATTCGCATTAACGCTAATATTAATATCAAACGCGCCTTTATATTTATCAGCTAAACCAACAAGATCAGGCCATTGCCAAGGATCTGGTCCCCATTGATAAATATCATAAACTCTATTAGAATTTAACGCAGTATCGTAATATCTTAATTGTGTAAGAGCTCCACCAAATCCACCATCTTGTGTAGTCCAAATTTGTCCATTATTCTGTTTAATTTCCGATTCAATAGCGTGAGAAGCTCTTAGTTTGCCATCAATATAAACGTCAGTAGATTGTTCATTAACAACAACAGCTACATGAAACCATCTTTTTAGTGGAATATTATGAATATCATTGGACATAGTTTGATCTAACTCAACATTCTTATTTTCAGCAGCATTCATAGTTCCAGGTTCACCCTTAACATATGAAGCAAAACCCATTTCAGATGGATAAGGATCGCCTTTATTTTCGGCAGAGTATTGTTCTTTTACAAAACTTACATCTTGTAGTTCTTTATTATCATCAGGATCAGGTTTTGCTGCGGTACAATTTGGACCACACATTATTTTGGAATCATCATTGTATGGAGTTCCATTAGGATGATATGTAACTGCTGAAAACCCTTGACATAAAACATCTTTATCACATTGTTTTTTAACATCATCTAAAGTAATAATTCCAGTATTTCCTAATGATTTAGAATATTTTTCCTTATAATTTTTATTAGACTTAAATCCTTTATTAGTATCATTTTCACCTTGTGACATTAAATATCCCATTGTTGATTGATAGGCTTTAAATTCTTTAGTTTCATAATTATGTGGTTTTGCTTTACGGTCAAATCTAATTACTAATCTATTTTTTTTAGGATGCAACCAAATACCAGGCTGGACAGCATATGCGTCTTTATCTCCTTTATGGACAACATGCTTCCATTGACCATATTTATAATCCCAATCATCAACATACATCCAAAGGGTCATAGAATATGCCATACCAGAACGAGGAAGAGGCACTAACTTATTACTAAAAACACCAGATTTTTTACCATTTTGAGGTTTTCTAACAAAAATAGGCTCAAGTTCTTGCTGTTTCCTGAGTTTACTATAAAATACCCATAAAAGATAAAACACTAAAGCAATTATAGCTAAAACTATTATTAATTTTACAGTCGGATTTTTTAAAACGGAATCCATCTTCTTATATATATAATATATATATAAAAAAATACTTCTCAAATCCTATAATTTTGAACATAAATGGCAAATATTTAAATTTGGAAATTTCATTAAATGATTATCATTATTTGGACCTCTACTATATATAGTGTATATGTCTTGATGTGTAATTGATTTCGGAAATATTCTAAATTGAGAAATCATACCATCGAACCCACCATTTTGAGTAATATATAAATCTCCTTTATTAAACTTAGGAATATTTTCCAATGGACAACTTTTATATAATAAACCATTCATATATACATTAATAGTTGTTTCGTGAATGTTAATAGTCAAATGAAACCATTGTTTTAAGGGAATATTATTGATAGAACATATATCATCATCTTCTAATAGATGTATATTTTTTTCCAGATTCATTGTTGATAAATTACATGATCCAAAATCTCCTATATTTTTCGAATAACTATTTTCATCGGTTTTAGTAACACAGTAGCCTGTTTTTGAATATTTATCAATAGTTGTTTCACAATTTTGAATTTCTATAGTATTTGGAATATGAGATATATTTGTTATACCTAGATTTTTTAATTCGTTAGTTATTTTTTTAGGTTTACTTATACCCATTTTTTCCCAATTCCATTTATAGGGGAAAATACATTTTTCTCCACTATCTACTTTACCTATTTTACCGTCAGTATATCTTTGTTCATTATCCTTATTATTAAATTTAATAGAAATATCATTATTCGATGGATTAATCCAAACTCCTGGACAAGTTTTAAAAGCATCTTTATCACCTATATGGAAAATATGTTTAGGTTTTCCTCTTTTATAATTCCAATCATTAACATAAATCCATAAAGAATAAGTAAATTCATAGCCATTAATATTTGGTGAAATTAATTGTTTAGGTATAGTGTAAGGTTTTTTGGCATAAATAGGTTTGGATTTTACCATATATTTATTAATATTATATTGAAATTTTAGATATATCTTTATTATTAATAGTAATAGAGATATGGAGCAAATTACTAAAATAATTGTCAAAAAATTTTTATTTTGTGTTATTTTTTTAAAATACATTGTATATAATATACTTTAGAAATTTAATTATTTTTAAAATATTAGTCAGTTCCAACGTCAACATCTAATTTAACATTAAATTTAACACTTCCAGCTAATTTTTTAAAATAACCTATTAAATTAGGAATTGGATTACGATTTATTGGTCCATCTCTATAAAGATATTGAATAAGGTTTTTCTTAATTGGAATATTATAGTATCTAAATCTTGATATATGTCCGCTGAATCCACCTTTGTTCCCTCCCGGTGTTACGTATAAATCTTTAGTATAATCAAATCTGGGCACACTAGATAGTTTTTTTGAATGATATAATTTACCATTCATCCATAAATCAACATATCTATTTTCTAATATAACACAACAGTGAATCCATTTTTGTATTGGAACAGATTTAAATTGAATTTTTTCAGAAGAATTAGTTCTATTATCTATAGGTATTTGGATATTTAAATCATTACTTTTTTTAGATAACCATATATAGGCATTTTCTTCCCAACTAATTATTTTTTTAGGAGCCAAGTATAAATAGTCCCAATTATCTATATAAATCCAAAAACTTAAACTCCATGAAATACCCTCATTTTTAGATGGTATCAATGTTTTAGATGAAACCACTAATTGTTTTTTAGCATTTCTGGGATAATCAAAAATAAATTTAACATTTCTCCAAATAAATTTTTGCGTAAATCTAATTATCAAAACAATGCCAATAAAAACTAAAATATATAATACAGTTTTATTCATTATTAATATAGAATAATATTAAATTTTTATTCTATAATTAATTAATTTAACTTATAATTTTTGAATTCTTTATATGAAATATTTCTATTTCTATTAGAATCCATCTTATTAAAAGATTTATTTATCGTATTTTCTCTATTAAGTGATTGCTTACGTTTCATATTTGCCAGTTTTTTCATTATAGCATCTTTTTTTTGCTTGGCATTTTTCAAAGCACGTGTAGCTTTACCTAATTCATCTTCTTTTTTCTTAATTAGTTTACTATTTCCTTTAGGTATTTTGGATAATGGTCCACAACTTCCAGAACCTGTTTTTCCATCAGAATCTTTATCATCAATTCCTATAGCCTTTTTAATAGGATTTAAAACTTTTTTAGCAACTCTTTTAAGTTTGGATTCTCTATGAGGACCCAATACATGTAAATTATTCATTTCTGATGGATTAAGTGCTTTAGGTGAATAAGATATAGAGGATATTTGACCATCAAAACCACTCCAGTTATTAACTATCATATTGCCATTATTTAATACAGGCAAACCATATAGGTTTTCAGATCTTTTTATTTTACCATCAACATATAGGTCAATAGTATTTGTTTGGACAATAATACCTATTTGTGTCCATTTTCTTAAATTAATATCTTTAATGGTATATAAATTATTTTTTTTAGTACCCCTCATTCTTGTAGTTATTTGAATTCTTAAATCATTTTGATTAGGTTTTATCCATACTCCTGGATTTGAAAAATGTGTTGAATTATCTACACCTTTATGTAGAACATGTTTCCAACTACCTTTCCTGTATTTCCAACTATTAATATATATCCAAAAAGTTAAACTCAAATCGTATCCATTAGATGCTTGTGGTAGTTTAATTCCTGGTATAATCATTTTTTTTGTGGCGTTTTTTCCTTTTGAAATAAAAACTGGATTTAATCGATTAGTTCTCTGAATTTGTCTATACCAATAAACAAAAAAAAACAAAAAAATTAATAAAATGGCAATAATTCCAAAAATTAAAGTTTTATTTTTACGATTATCCATACTACCTAAATTCATCATCCCACTTATTTTGTTTGATGGTAAAAAATTAGAAATTTTACTTATCATTTAATATAATGTAAGAAAATTCTTAAGAGAACTTAAATATCAAATATTTAAGAGTATTAATTGTGAATTAAAATATTTTTTTATTGTAGATGAAAATACCTAAAATAATTCACCAAATCTGGTGGCAAGGCAAAGAAAATTTACCAAACAGATATAAATTTTTAAGAAAATCTTGGCTCGAGAATCATAAATCCTGGTCATTTATAATTTGGAGTAAAAGTTCATTTGAAAAGTTATTAGATACTATAGGAAATACATATTTTAACTCTATTTATAATAGTTTACCTATTATGATACAAAAAATAGATTTTGCTAAATATGTTATTTTAAATTACCAGGGTGGATGTTATGTTGATATGGATACTATATCAGAGAAACCCTTAGATAACCTAATTAGTAATTGTAATTGTGAACTTATATTGTCTCAATTAGATATATATAAATGGATTAATTTTAAATTAGTAAATAATGGGATAATATTTTCTACTAAAAATCATCCATTTTATAAGTATTTATTTCATGAAATTTATATTAATAAGGATAAACAGTGGTATCAAAATGATGATTGGTACATTATGGATTCGACAGGTCCAATTGCTTTTTCAAGAGCAATTTTAAATTATTCCAAAAGTGAAAAAATTTTAAATTTAGTATTATTAGAAGATAGTTATTTAGAATCTTGTAAAATGAGTGATTTCGGCGAATGTATAAGTAAGGGTAAATATATTACACACATTCATGATTGTTCTTGGGGTAGTAAGACTTTAAAATATCATTTTAAAATATTAAAATTTTATAAAAATAATATCTCATTTATTAAATTAATAGTATTTATTGTTGTTTTATTAATTCTTTATTTATTCGTTGTAAAAAAAAATATTTCAATATAATATATAAAGAAATGTCTGCTTTAAAAACAGTTAGTAATAAATTAAGAAATTTTGGAAGAAATTTAGTTGGTAATAGAGTATTTGATTTATACCTTAAATATAATGGAATTAAATTACTCACAACTGCTACTTTAGTTCCTGTTGCTCTAATTATGGGTAGAGATGCTTTTGAAAATTACGTAATGGACCAAACAAGTCAAGAAGGTGGAATGATCCCAGCTGACCTTCCAGTAATTGATGATCCTCTTGTAGGGACTTATTTAAAATTGGCTGGATTAACTTCAGTTTCTGCCTTAACCCCGCAAACTTTAGTGCCTCTTGGAGTTGCTATGTTATTGTTTGATGTATACGAAAGATCTCAAACTGGTGGCCAACGCGGTGGTGCTGAATTAATGAAATATGTTAAAAGTATCTGGGGAAATAGAGTCTTAGATTTATTTGTAAAATACCAAGGACTTAAAGTTCTTACCTCCGCTACATTAGTTCCTTTTGCGTTATTAATGGGTAGAGACGCTTTAGAAGATGTATTAAGTGGTGATCAAGCAGGTGGATCACCCATACCTGACGACTTACCCATATTAGATGATCCTCTTGTAGGTAACTATCTTAAACTTGCTGGTGTAAGTACATTGGCACTAAGCGCAGAAACACTTTTACCAGTTGGTTTAGTAGCTGTTTTATATCATCTTTATTTTGAAGAATAAATATTAGAATATATATAGAATTATAATTTATATATACATTCTAAAAAATGAATTTAATGTAGTATCCAATTGAGAATATTATAATTATAAGGAAGAAAAGCAATATGTAAATAATATATTTTTGAGACCTATTTTTATTTTTATAATAAGTTAGTGATTCATTTGGATTACTATATATTTTTTCTATATTAGTAATAAAATCTTTATATGACATTTCATCCTTATTATTAATTTTATTAACACTATTATGAACATCTACTAGCCATTTTGATATGGATTCTTTATTTTGTAAATGAAAATTTAAAGGTAAAGAATTAAGATGACTTTTATAATTTTTTTGACATTTAGAACATGGTAATACTTCGCCTAAAATATGAAAAAAATCACTATATTTTTTTTTTTGTATTAATGTGGGATTATCTGGATAATTTAAAGTAATTGAATGTAAAAATAGCCAAGCACCTGGTCCCCAAATATTCGGTTCCATATTAAAATATATATATAAAAAAAATTTAGGATTATATTTATTTCCAAAATATAAACACTTAAATGTTTATTTAAATGATATATGTATGTCATCAGCTATTTCTATTTTTGATAGTAAGAACAAAAAATCGAAATATAAACATAATGTAATTTATTGTGGTAATTGTGGTGAAAAAAATCATATATTTAAACATTGTACTCAGCCAATAATAAGTTTAGGAGTAGTTTTATTTAAATATAATAGAACAAATAATGAAATTAAATATTTACTAATTAGAAGGAAGGATTCTATAGGTTATGTTGAATTCATAAGAGGTAAATATGTATCCAGTGATATCAAATATATAAAAAAAATAATATCTGATATGAGTCAATTAGAATTATCTAAATTACTAAATAATGATTTTGAAAAATTATGGAAAGATCTTTGGATGGATGGTAATAAAAATAATAACAGTTTCAGAAGAGATTTCAATAAAGCAATTGACAAATTCAATAAAATTAAAGGGGGATATATCTTGAATAATACAGAGATTATACTTGAAAAATTAATTTTAGAAAATTCATCTCAATGGGAGGAAACTGAATGGGGTTTACCTAAAGGACGTAGAAATATAAGAGAAAATGATATTCAAGCAGCGGAGAGAGAATTTAAAGAAGAGACATCAATAGATTCAAGTGATTATATTATATATAAAAATAATAAATCTTTTGAAGAAGAATATATAGGTTCAAATAATGTTAAATATAAACATATTTATTATTTGGCAAAATATCTGGGAAATAAAAATATAACAATTGATAAGAACAATTTAGATCAGATAAAAGAAATTAGTGATATAAATTTTTTTACATTATTAGAATGTGAACAAAAAATCAGACCATATTATAGTGAGAAAATTAATACATTAAAACAAGTGGAAAAATATATAAGAGAAAATAGTATTTATAATATAAATTCTATGTTATTCCAAAATAAATATAATAGATGTTTATCAAAAAATAAATAAAAAAAAAAAAAAAAGCTTTTTTTCTTCATATATTATAATATTATGTCAGTAAGGAAAAAGAAAGTAATATTGGTTAAGAAAATAAAAAGAAAAGATTTAGTTGTAGAAAATAATACAATAATATCTGATTTAATAAAAAAAAAATGGGAGGAAGAAAAATATAGAAATGGAGGCAAGTCTATAAATAAGACTGATCAAATAATTTATAAAATTAGTGTTTTAATACAATTACTAAAGGATAATAAAAAAAAAATAAAGATATCAAAAAGTATTACAGGAAGAAGAAAATTAGAAATTAAACAAGATGTTATTAAAAGATATTTAGAAGAATATACTATTTATGCGGAAGATCAGGAGATATTACAGAATGAACAGACTGATTTTAATTATTATCCAGAAATAAATGATGAGAATTTTAGTTATAAAATAGCATTAAAAAAAGAGTTTTGGAAAAATAAAATTCCTTTAGTAGATTTACAATATTTGGAAGGTAATAATTCTTTTAAATTATTCCCACATCAAAAATTTGTAAAAAATTTTATATCAGAAAACACACCTTATAGTGGTGTTTTATTATGGCATGGCGTAGGTGTTGGAAAATCTTGCGCAGCTATATCTATTGCTGAAAATTTTAGAGATTTTATGTATTATAATGATAAAAAAATTTTAGTCTTAACCCCTTCTAATACATTAATTGATAATTGGAGAGATGAAATTTTTAATTTAGATAAAGAATTAAATAAAACTGATTTAGTAAATGTTCAATGTACAGGTTCTAAATATTTAAATGAGTTTAAAGATTTTCAACAAAAAGATGCGGTTCAGAAAGCAAGATTGGTAAAATCAACTATTAACAAATATTATGAATTTATGGGATATCAAAAATTATATAATAGTATTGATAGAGACTTACAAAATCAAAATAAATTTAAAAGAGCAGGTATAAGAGAAATTGATAGGATAAATTATATTAAAAATAGATTTTCAAATAGGGTAATTATTATGGACGAGGTTCATGTTACAAGAGAAGGTGGATCAACTAAAGAGGATAAGAAAATTCGTCCTTATTTAGAAATGATAGCAAGATACACCGAGAATACAAAAATAATTTTATTAACCGCTACACCTATGTATAATATTAGCAAGGAAATAATTTGGCTATTAAATTTATTATTGTGGAATGATAAATTAGCTCCTTTGGAAGAACATGAAATTTTCGATAAAGATGGGGTCAAATTAATGGATTATGACGATGACAATAAATTACATTGGAATGACAAGGATAGTAAATATGCTCCAATAAATTGGATAAAAAAAAAATCCGATAGAGATATAATATATAATAATATTACCACAGGTGAAGAACAATCAGAAATACCAATAAAAGGAAGAGGAAATATGGCACTAAGTATGCTAACCAGAAAAGCCAGGGGATATATATCTTATTTAAGAGGAGAAGATCCATTTAGATTTCCATTTAAATTATATCCTACAAAAAATACATATACTCCACAACCTACTCTCGAATTAAAAAAAAATAAATGGGTTGAATTAGATAAAAAAAAACAAATTCCAAATAAATCATTGATATTTTATAATAATAAATTAAGTGATTGGCAATATGGTCATCTTGTTAAGTTTTTAGAAATTTCCGAGTCGGATATTGGTAAATCAGGTCAAATGTCTTCGTTTAAATTTAATCAAAATGCGATACAGGGATCTAATATTATATTTCCAGATTCAGTTGGGGATTTGGGTAAAATCGGCGAACAAGGATGGGATAGTTGCTTTTTAAAAAAAACAATTAATAGAGAGGGTGAACCTCCTAATATCAAATATTCATATAAAACACACGCCGAAAATATAAACAGTACAAATAAATCCTTTTTACATTTAGATAATATAGGTAAGTATTCTAAAAAATTTGAGAATATAATAAAATCCATACAATCATGCGAAGGAATAGTTTTTATATTTTCCCAATATATTGCACATGGTATAAAATCCCTAGCAATTGCTTTAGAAGAAAATGGGTTTAATAAAATAAATAGTTTAGAGGAAAATACGAATTTTTTGGAAAATTCTAATCAAAAAAGGAAATTTTGTGCTAGAAATCTAAAATATAAAGATGAACTAATAGGAGATGATAAAAATTCATTTAAGCAGGCAAATTATATATATTTGGACGGAACTATTGACAAGAAAGAGTTAACAAAATTAGTAAGAATGGAAAGAAAATTAAGTAATAAAAATGGTGAAAATATTAAAGTTATACTGGGTTCATCGGTTATTGAACAAGGTGTATCTTTCCATTGTATAAGGGAGGTTCATGTTTTAGATCCTTGGCATCATTTAAATAAATTAGAACAGGCGGTTGGTAGGGCATTCCGATCTAAATCACATTTTAAATTAGAAAAAGAAAGAAGAAATATCACCCTATTTATACATGCAAGTACTTTTAAAAATAACCAACAAGAATCTGTAGATGAAAGAATTTATAGAAATGCCTATTTTAAAAAAAAGCACATGTCTCTAGTTGAGAGACAACTTAAAATTAATTCAGTAGATTGTTTTTTAAATTTAAAAGGTAATATTTTTTTGAGTGATAATTATAGCGATCTAGGAGACGAAAATCCCTTATCTAATATTAATATGATAGATTCAAAGGGAGATAATATTATGGTAGATCTAGACGATAAAGATAGATCTATTAAATGTGATTTTAAATTATGTAATTATAATTGTTATACTAAAAATAGTATAGATTTAAATGAAATAAAAAATAAAATTAATGATGATACTTTTTCTGAAGATTTTGCCAGGGATGAAATAGATTTAGCGAAAGAGTACATAAAAGTATTATACCTAAATGAATCAGCATATAGTTTAAGTAATATCTTAGATGAAATTAAAGAGATACAAATAGAAATTGATGATAAATTTATTTATCATGCCCTCCATGAAATTATAATTAATAAAGAATTAGTATATGATTTATATTATCGACAAGGACATATAATAGCACGAAATAGTTACTATATATTTCAACCAGACACATTAAATGATATTAATTTACCTTATTGGTATAGGATTAAGATACCAGAAATAAATAATTATAGCATATCCTTAAATGATAATTATAAAAAATATAAAACGGTAACAAAAAGTAAACCTACATTTAATAAAATTAAAAAAATAAAAAAGAAGAAAAATATAATAGATATTTCAAAAATTAAAAAAAATATTAATAATGCTGAAAAGTATATTCTATTAAATTATCAAGAGTATAATGATTTAAATAAACAAAACGATCATATCCCAGATATTAATGACATGATATATGCTAAAAAATTAAGTATAATGGAAAGATTGGATTATAATTCTAAAAAAGCTATTTTAGAAGATAGTTTGATTAGGATTATATCTTTTGAAAAAAAAACTCGAAAAATGCCGTTAACAGATTTAGATAAATTAATTTTAAAATACTATGATTTATCATTAACAAAATTAAATAATAAAAAAATGAAAAATAAAATTTTAAATCATTCTATATTAAGAAATAGGAGAGATATTTATGAAAGATTTGGAGAAGAAACAGATAGCTCTATTGATAATTTTCCACTATATTTTAGATTAGTTGAAAATAATGGAAAACAAAATTATTATCAATATTCGGAAGAAGAAGCATCATTTATACCTCAAAACAAAATTAGTTCAATTAAAATAGATAAATTAAATTTAAAAAAAATAGTAATAGACGTAAAGACCCAAATATATGGTTGGATAGGTCTAAATAGCGAAAAAGAAAAACAATTTTTTATAGTTAATAACACAGGATATGTTGCAAAAAATAATGAGGATGGTTCAGTTCAGGAAAAATCCAAAAGAAGAGGTGGAATTTGTGGACATGCTAAAGATTGTACAAGAAGACCACAAATAGCAGATACAATAAATAAGGCACTTAATTATGAAAAATACAAAAGTTTACATAAATCTACTACTAAATTACCAGCTAAAAAATCTAATCCAAATAATCCTAAAAAGAGCCTATGTGAAGAACTAGAATTAATATTACGTTGTAAACAATTTAAACAAGATGAACTTAAATATACAGAGAAATTCTTTTTCACTTTTGAAGAAATGGTAGTAAATAAAAATATTTAATTAATATATTTAAATAAATTTGAAAATGTATTTAAAATTATCTCATCATAATAATAATAATATGTCAAAAAAGCAAGTATCAAGCAAACAATTAAAGGATTTATTTTATACACAAATTATTGATCATGTAGAAGGTATATCTTCATTATCATTAACTAGTAATATCGAAAGTGTTTTATTAGAACAAAGTAAAAAATCTCTTGGAAATAAATGCTCAAAATATGGTTATATTATGGAAGATACTATTCGAATTTTACAACGTAGTATAGGAAAAATCAAAAGTTCTCATTTTGATGGCACAGTTGTATATAATCTTAAATTAGAAGTTACTGTTTGTAACCCAGCTGAAGGAGATATTATAGAATGTGTAGTAGTAGGTAAAAATAAAATGGGTATATTAGCAAAACAACATCCGTTAATAATAGCTTTATCTCAATTACATCATAATGATCTATCTATATTTAGTAATATTAATGTGAATCAAACAATTTATGTTAGTGTCGTTGATTCTAAATTTTCATTAAATGATAAGAATATACAGGTAATTGGGAAAATTTATAATTTAACATAAATAATTATGATTTAAAGATTAATCAAATATTTTTTTTATCTGATAATAGTAATGAACAATAAAAGTTCTATCGATATGAAAAATAAAGAAAGGTTGAAAAAAGAAATCAGTAAACTACAATATAGTGAACATTGTGAAATATTTAATATTATTAGAAAAGATACTGATAAAATTTCGGAAAATAAAAATGGAGTATTTATTAATTTAAAATATGTAAAAGATGAAACCTTAATTAAAGTTCAAGAATTTATTGATTTCTGTAAAAAAAATAATAATTTATTGAAAAAAAAACAACTAGCTCATGATAATGAATTAAAAACTGTTAATAAATCTATTAAGAATAATAGTGAAAATGACCTACATAATGAGTTAGAAAATGATCTACAAAATGATTATGACGTGTATAGTTTAGGTAAAGAGTCTATGGAAAACATTGATTTTCCAGAAGAAATAAAAGAAGATAAATTTACTTTTCAAAATTATATCAATAAATTATCAATAAGTTCAAATAAAAATTTCAAAGATTCTGAAACTGCTCCAAAAAAGAAAAAAATCGTAATTAAACAAAGTAAAAAATTATCAGGTGTTAATGCTAGATTATTGAAAAAATGTAGAAATTTAAATAAGCATAATTCATTTATTAAGAATAATAAAAATGTAATTATTGAAAACTTATTAGAAGATTCATTAGCAAACTATAATACTTATGATTATGATACAGATTTGATTAACTTAGATCAATTGAGTAAAGATATATAAATTTGATTATATAAAACATTAAAGAATTATTAATATTTTATATAAATGAAGAGTGAAATAAAAACTATTATACAAAAGTTAGAGTCTATTAAAAATAATAGATATACTAAATTGAGGAATATCCAATCTAGTGATTTTTGCCAACAATCCTATATTAAATTTAATAAAAGTAACAGGAAACTTCCTTTATTAGAATTATATAAAAAAATAATTACTAATAAAAATTATGTAAAAAAGATAAGAACTACAGATATACCAAAGAGAAATACAATAACTAAGGATACAATAACTAAGGATACAATAACTAAGGATATGTCAACTTCTAGAAGCCCTAAAAGAAAAATACCAGATCCTATATTAAATAAATCAGAAAATAATGAGAAAATTTATGATAGTTTAGATAATGTGACTTCAGAAAATGATAGATTATTTAATTCAAGAATTTATAAAAAAATTAAAACATTATCCGATAATCCTATATTTGAAAATTATGAAATAATGAGAATTACTCATATAGAACCTATACTTGTAGGTATAGTTATATTACTTTATGATAAGTTTATAATTATCGATGATAAACAAAAATTAGAATTTTTAAAAGCCTTAAAATTAAAATTAGGAATTGATTTAGAGAAGAAAAATTTATATTCTAAATTTGGATATAATAAAAAAAGGTTTAAAAAATCAGATTTACAATATAAATTAGTTAATAATGAAATAAATATAGGTAATAGATTATACTGTTATATAGGGGATTATTTCGACATTAACATTATTCAAATTAAAGGTAAAATTATAGAATATTATAATGATTATTCAAATGATAGACATAATATAATATTACATTATAATCAGGAAAATGAATTTGTAGAAATACAATATAATTATATAAATAATTCTATAATTTCTCCTGAATTATGGGAAAAATATAAAAAAAAATATAACTTAAAAGAATCTTTCATTAAGAAGCGAAAAAATTTATTAAAACTAAATTTAGCAGATATCCAACTTAAGGCTAAAAATTTAGGAATAAATATAGAAAAAATTCAGAAGACTAAAATGGGTAAAAAAACTAAAAAAACTAAAAAAGATTTAATAGATGAAATAGAATATATATATATGGGTGAATGAATATAATGTTTTAAATAAAATTGATTTTTTATAATTGTATTCATTTAAATAAAAACTACTATAATAATATACTTAATAATGGAATTTCAACAAGATGAAATAGCCACACTATCTAAATACTATGATTATAGAGAGAAATCAGGAAAAGATACCGAATATGAGGTTTTATTTAAAAAAATTTCTTATCTTAAATTTGAATCTTTATTAAAATTTCTTAAAAATTCAGCTAATAACTCAGAAAGTGAGTGGGATCATCATGAAAATAATACTTCATTAGATATATTTTATCATGATAGGAATAGACAAATACCTATTAGACATAGTGTAAATAAAGCTTCCAATATATCAAAATTTTGTAAATCTAATACACTGGCTAATATACCACATGAGATTACATATAAGAGTCCAATTAATATAGATGGTGAACGGTCTAAGTTAGATATTGACAATTACGATATTAGAATAAATTTAAAAAATGAATTAGTATATAATAAAGAGATGCGTCAATTTATTGGATCATCTCCTAAACTATCTAAAATCGCTACAAACAAATTTCAGAATTTTGAAGATATAAAAATGCGCGATGGTGAAAAAAATTTATTAAAAACTTTTCGTTTAAAAAATAGATTTAGTTTTATGTATAACTCATATACTCGTGTTGATTTAACTATTGTAAAATCATCAAAAAAATATATAAATGATAGTGGGTGGGAAGAAATGAAACCAGTTAAAGAATTTATAGATAGCAATTTAGTTAATGAAGAAAAATCATATGAAATAGAAATAGAATTTTTTCCTAATGCGGTGGTAAATATAGGATTAGAAAAATTCAATGAAAATTTAAAAGAAATAGTAACTATTATTTCCCAAGTTATGAATGACTATCCTATTTTAACTTCTATGAAAGAAAAAAATATAGTCAAAGAACTATTTAAAAATACAATTAAAACTAATCATAAAAATATAATTGAAAAAAAATTAGAAATAATTAAACAATTAGAAAAAATTAATACCGAAAATGAAAAACCTCCGGATGAACTAAGTGAAAATATTTTCTACAAATCAATATTTAGGTATAGTGAAGACGAAATAAAACAAATTAAGAATGATTATACAAAATTACTTTCAGATATTAGAAATAATAAGGGACTATACATTCGTGATAGAACTTATTTTATAGGACCTAAAGTTGTAAGTTTGGAATTAAAAGATATTAGATCATCGAATATAAATTCAATAGTTTCTAAAAAATATACGGTAACAGATAAAGCCGATGGTTTAGGAATGTTGCTATTTATTGTTGGTGGTGAAGATTCCGAAACTAAAGGTAAAATATATTTAATTGATAATAACTTAATAGTTTATGGAACTCAGCTACAAACTGACAATGTAGATTTATTTAATACTGTATTAAATGGTGAATATTTAAGACATGATAAAAATGGTAAACCAATTCATGAATTTAAAATTTATGATGCATATATAAATAAAAATATAGATCTAAAACATTTACCACTCATATCAAATGATGATTCAAAATCGAGAATCAGCATTGCTAAAGAATTATCTGAAAAATTATCAAATGTTGTGTATACTAATATAAATACCTATTCTTCTAAATTAAATATATCAGTAAAAAACTTTGAAATAGCCACAAGCGACTCAAATATTTTCGACAAATCTAAAATAATTTGGGATAATTATATATCCGGTAAAACCAACTATAAATATGATGGTATGATTTACACTCCATTAAATGAACCAGTTGGATTTAAAGATGATAATATTAATTTTGATTTAAATACTAATAATACTTGGAGAATGAATTTTAAATGGAAACCCCCCAATGAAAATACTATTGATTTCTTAATTCAAATAGAAAAAAATACTATATCATCTTATGAAGGTCATAATATTACAAATGACAAAATAGCTTTAAAATCTATAACTACTGATCAAGGAACTGAAATTAAAAGATATAAAAATCTAAAACTTTATATTGGAGATAATGAAAAATCTAAAAATGGTTCACGTTATATCAGAACACTATTTATACCAAAAACACCTTTCGATAAGGAGGCTAATATTTGTAAATTATTTTTGAATAGGAAGGATGAGATAGTATGTAATGATTTTAATGAGGTAACTACAAATTGGGAACCTAATAGTAATATGGTAAAAGATGATACTATAGTTGAGTTTGCTTATAGAAAAGATAAAGATAAACATTTTAAATGGATTCCTATAAAAAATAGACATGATAAAACTTATAGTTATAAATTAGGAGTTAAAAAACAAAAACGTGATTTTAACATTCTTCAGAAATTTTTAGAATTAGCTAATGATAATGTAAGATTGGATGAAAAACAAGAAAAATTATTATATTCAATAAAAAATGTTATTTATAAGGTGCCTAATATTGTCAAAAGGGGGCATTTATTTGTTGTATTGAAAAAAAACAAAAAAACTATTAATGAATACTACCCTTCTTATCATTATATACCAGTTTATGGAATTAATTATGGTAATGATTTTAATACAGCAAATAGTGTGTGGAGATCTATTCATAATCCCGTGACAGAAAAAATAATAACTACTGGTGAAAATATACCTGATGAAAGTGAGGAAAAATACTATCGCCGCGACGTCTCTCAAAAAAGATCAAAATCATTAACAATATCATTACAACATTTTCATAATATTATTGTCAAAAATTATTACCTTATTAAACCTGTATGTAAATATTTTAGTGATAAAAAACAAACTATTAGTCTCTTAGATCTAGCATGTGGTAAAGGAGGTGATCTCCCTAAATGGATTGAAAATAAAGTAGATCATGTAGTAGGTATAGATATAAATAGAAATAATATTTATGATGAAAATGACGGCGCACGTGTTCGTTTAGAAAATTATAGAGATAGGGGTAAGGTTCCAAAAACATATTTCCTTGTGGGCGATTCTAGTAAAAGTATAAATAATGGAGAAGCTTTTAGAGATAAAGGATTATGGAGAAAATTATGGGAAAAAAATGATGAAAATGATACTAATTATTTGGATAAACGATTTAATATTGTAACTATGATGTTTGCTTTACATTATATGTTTGGAAAAGTAGATGATTTAGACAATTTAATAGATAATATTTATAAAAATCTTAAAAATGGTGGATATTTTATAGGAGCATGTTTAGATGGCCAAACACTTTTTGATTTACTAAGAGATAAAACGTTTGATGAAGAAATATCAGGAAATAAAGATGCAAAAATAATTTGGAAAATAAAGAAAAAATACAAAGCTGAAGAGTTTAAAAACAGCGAAGAAAGTTTGAATTATCCAATAGATGTTTATATGAATTCTATTAATTCGGTTATAACCGAGTATCTGGTTAATTTTGAATATTTTAAAAAGAAATTAGAAGAAAAAAATATTAAATTACTTAACACATCTGAATTAGAAGAATTAAATATTAAAAGAAGCACGGGATTATTTAGTAAAGTATTTGAAGATTTAGAAAAAAATCCAAATAATCGTAGTAAAAAATTATTTGAAAAAATCCAAAAAAATATCACAGAAGGTGAAAAACAAATTAGTTTTATGAGTAGATATTTTATCTTTAAAAAAATATCTAAAGATCCACTTTTACTAGCGAAATATTCTCAAGATATTTTAGATTTATTTAATAATGTAGATAACGATATTAATGACTTAAAAAAACATATTGAAAATAATGAAAAGGATAAAATTATAGAAAGATTAGAGGAAGAATGTAAAAAAAAAATAAATGAAGATGATGACTTTTGGAAAGATATTTTACAAGAATTAAATATTAAAATAAATGATAAACTCCAATCAAGTGTACGAAATAGAGAAGAAAAAAAAGAGAGTCAAGAAAGTCAACATTTAACAGTCAAAAAAGATTCAATACAAAATACATCACAGCTTGAAAAGGATAAACACTACAATAATTTATCAGATATTATAGAAAAAAATAATAAATTCTTCATTCAAATGAACAAAAAATTTAAATTTAAGCTACCAACCATAGATAAATATCAAGAAATTAACAGTGAAATTTTAAGTGAAGTGGTGTCCGAAAAAGGCATGTCTATGTTTCCAAGACTTATAGGAAAACTCAAAATAGATTTATCTAAATTTGTTAGTGTACAAAAATTATTTGATACTACGCATCCTTTTATAAAACAATATAATAATTTGAAAAATTATATTGAAAATTTAGAGAAAATATTAAAAGAAAAAAAATAATATAAATTTGCTTAAGCATTAATAATATGTTTTATTTTAATTACTTAAAATAAAGGATACAATTATAAATTAATTACATATAATTTAATGGATATATTAAAAAAACATGTTCTAAAACTTAGTCATAATGAATTAGATGACCCTAAAATAATGTTAGAAATATCAGAGAATATAGCTAAACAAGATTTTGATTTAGATATCTATAAACTTATAAAAAAATATAAAGATGAGATTGATAATGTTTCTAATCCTAAAATTTGGGATTTTTCTAAAAAATTAAGTAATATGTTTGAAATGATTCATATTAACAATAAGGGTAAAACTAATAATTTAGGAATAGCTAATTATGACCCAATAAGCAGATCTTATTTTAAAATGTGGGAGATGATTACTGATTTAAATTTAATTGATTTCCAAAAAAAAAAGTTAAATGTTGTTTGTTTAGCAGAAGGACCCGGTGGTTTTGTAGAATGTATATGTAATATGCGAAAAAAATATAGTAATTATACCGATGATAATATAACATGTATGACATTAAGAAGTTATAGGAATGTAGTTCCAGGGTGGAATAAATCAGGTAAAATATTTCGTGAAAATAAAGGTTTACGTATTTTTTATGGTAAAGATGATACAGGTGATTTATATAAATCTGAAAATATTATATCTTTAAAAAATTTAGTTAAATCAAATAAGGCTGATTTAGTAACTGCTGATGGAGGATTTGATTTTTCCATGAATTATAATCACCAAGAACAATTATCATTAAGGTTATTAATAGTTGAAAGTATTTCCGCATTAGCTTGTCTAAATGAAGGTGGTCATTATGTCTTAAAAATATTTGATATCCATACAAAATTAACAGTTAAACTAATATATTTTCTAACAATTTATTTTAAAAATGTATATATAACTAAACCCTTTACTTCAAGACCTGCTAATTCTGAAAAGTATATAGTCTGTAAAAATTTTATAGGTGTGTCGGAAAAATATCTAAATGAATTAATTTATTTAGTTTCTGAATGGGAAATTTTAGATGAGCAAAATAAATTAGTTCAGGATATTTTTCCAGAATTATCTGTTCCAGTAAAATTTCAAGAAGGATTAAAATTATACAACAGACATTTAGCCAGTATACAAATTAAGAATATTTTAAAGACTTTATGTTATATTAATTTATCAATAGAAAATAATCATATCAACCATATAAAACAAAATCAAGCAATAGTTAGTTCATTGTGGTGTCACAAATATAATTTACCTATTAATATAAAATGTAAATTTTTAAAGGATAATATTGAACATTATAATTATATACCTAATTTTATGAATTATTAATTTCAAATATTATTAATTTCAAATATTATTAATTCCATGTATCTCTTTCAGGTGGTAAAACCCAATATCTTGGATCATATTTTGGGTATTTGTTTTTTAATCCTATATCGTGCGCTAATTGGTCACAATAGTCGAAGACAACAATAGCTAAATCATGATAATCAGCTGATTTATTATCTCTATAATTATTTTCATATTGAATATCCTGTAGCATTTGTATTTTATTTTTCTGTATTTTTTGGTTATGTATGTGACTTAGAAACCATTTAGATTGTAATTCAGAAACTTGAGCCCAATTAAATGTAGCGGTAAAGCCAATAAAACCACAGTTTTCATGTTCAGGATGAATAATATGTTTATACATTTTGGGTATATTATTCATATTCATAAATTTAATATTATTCTGATATCCAATTGCTAAAATACATATATCATAAGGAATGTTTTTATCGGATGTAATTATATATTTATCCGTAATATACGTTTTTTTAGTTTTAACATATTTTATCTCACCTTTATAAATCATTTCTACAATTTTGTCATTTAATACTAAATTTTTACGGGTTACTGGTTCAAAAGGTGTAGGTATTTTAAAAAAATATTTATGACCTATAATATAAAAAATATAGTACAGTACCGTTACTACTGTAATATATAAATTTTTATTAATATTTTTTATAATTTTCATTGTTAATCTATTTAATATAAAATGAGTACTTACTTTATTCCATAGATATCTACGAAAAAGCCATCTATTTGATCTATATAATAAATTTACAGAGCTTGCTCCTTTGTCTTTAGCAAGTGTTGCTAAATCACATCCAGTAGGACCATTTCCTATAATTACAACCTTTTTATCAGTAAAAATTTCTGGTTTTATCTTTCCTAATTGACTGAATTCTGATGAATAAAAAACTTTAGTTCCAATTAAATTTTGAGAAGTGATGTCTTTGTATATTTTATTAATTGTATAAAATCCAGATGCAATAATTAGATAGTTACAATAATATTGCAAAGATGAGTTTGATTCATAAGAGTAATTAATTATCCATTTTTTCTTTTCATTATCAAATTTGGTAGTATTTACATGACAACCATAATTTACATATTTTTGAATATTAAATTTATTACATACTTCTTCGAGATATTCTAAAATCTCTAGTCTATTAGGATATAAAGATGTGGAATCAAAATGTGGAACGTCACTAAAACAATATGAGTATTTAGTAGTTTGGAGTTGACAAGTTGGATAACTTTTTGAAAACCAAACTCCACCCAGAGAGATATTTTTTTCAAATATTTGAATTGTATACCCTTTTTTAATACATTCTTTGGCTGCGGCAATGCCACTTACCCCAAATCCAATTATTCCAATAGTTTTATTAGGGAAATTATTCATTTAATATTATATAGAAATTATTTATACGATTTGAACAAAAAAATATTATTATATAGTATAAATAATGAAAAGGTCCTCAAGTTCAACTTCACCAGAAGAGCAAAGAATGTTAGATGAAATAAATGAAAGGGAAAGAAGTCGACAAATAAGACGCTTCGAAGAACATAAGGAGAGATTTCCGAATCACAGTTATGCTGAATTTTTAAGTCACACAATTCAAGACAAAGATGGTATTCCAGAAGACCAACAAAGTTTAGTTTTTATGAATAGAGATCAGGAAGAATCGAAAAAGGTAGCTTCTGAAACACCTACTATTTCAAGGGGTCGTAGACCTGGGATGAAATTATGTAAAGATATGATTGAGAAAGATTGTACAGGTAATTCTGGTAAAAAGATGGGATGTAAATGGGATAGCAAATTAAGAACTCCTAAGTGTAAACAAAAAAAAACACTAGTCTCTCATATTGGGTCAAAAGGAAAACGTGATCCTGCTGAACACACTAAATCTGGCGTTTCTCAATCAGTAAAAGACGAATATCTTGCTGCTAATCCTATGGTTCAAAAAAAAAGAGGAAGAAAAAAGAAATCTAACAGTAATAAAGAACGTACTACTCCTGAAATATTATTTGGTGAAAGAAATGAAGAATCTAAAACTAGTTCATCTAAAAACCCAAAAAAACCAAGAAAACCTAGAAAAAAGAAAGTTCTTGCTCATGATTGTCATGTATGGAGTGAATCAGAAATAACTGCCTTAAAAGCTGGTAATAATAAAGTACCAGTCCAAAAAAAGGTATGTGAAGAAGGTGGTAATGTTTGGACTCATGGAAAAAATAACCCTTCAAGTTGTGGTGATTGCTGGTGCTGTGAACCAGCACTTGGTATGCCTGCTGCTGATTTAATGGGAGGGGGATGGTCATACATAGTCAATCCAGAAACTGGTAGAAAAGTAAATATCTATGGTAAAATTGGACAACGAGTTTTAATGAACTATGTTAATATGTTATAAATTACTTAAATAAATTTATAATTATCAATCATAAATTTATTTATTATCGGCATTTTTATTTATTTCATTTAAGTATTGTTGAGAGAAGGTAATACGCTCATCATTTGAACTACCTACAGAATGAGAAATTAATGGTTTATTAATATTAAATTTTATAAAATAAGGTTTTATATATTTTTCGAAAATGTTTTTTGAGAGTGGTTGAAAAAATGGATTACATTTAGGAAAACATTGTAATATAGGATAGGGTATAATAATACTAATATCTTTAAAATTATCTATATTATTAATATATAAATATCTTAATACAGCTTGGTCATACCATCTATTTGATTTCATTTTATGCCATTCCATATTAGTATAAATTTCTTTTAAAAAGTATTTAGTAAAATTATTATTTTTAACAATAAAAAACCCACTGTTTATATTAGAATGTTCCTCATTATTTAAGTATTGGGAATTATATCTATCATATGCTCCAGATAGGATAAATGTTTTATTATCATAAAGATTTATAATATTCTCAAGAGGTGGACTATCATTATAAATATAAGCATCCGCGTCAATCCAAACCAAGTAATCATAATCATATTTTAAATGTTCTTCTAAAAGCGCATATCTTTCCCAATGTTTGGTTCTCGGATATGTTATTCTTTCAATATCACATTTATGCATAGTATAACCATGTTTTTCACAATATTTCTTATTAATCTGATAATAAATATTTCCAAAATTGCTATATCTTTTATTATACCAAGTAAATATTCCTATTTTAAGTTTTTTATTCATTGATATATATATTATATTTTTACATAGTTCTTTTTTTTAAAAATAGGATATTTTTGAATATATTTTTTCAAACACATATTTATAATGATTATAATAGGTTCAGATCACGGTGGATACGAGTTAAAAAATACTATTAAATTTTTTTTAATTGAGAAATATCCAAGTATGAAATGTGAAGATATTGGAGTATATACTACAAAATCAATTGATTATCCGGGAG
>Ga0206131_10000312_pt1 | contig 70803 bp, 72 predicted proteins | sample Helgoland_Spring_FD_148636 | JGI IMG/M metagenome (GOLD analysis project Ga0206131, IMG submission 148636) | Pelagic subsurface seawater microbial communities from Kabeltonne, Helgoland, North Sea - Helgoland_Spring_Bloom_20160517_1 | ecosystem: Environmental > Aquatic > Marine > Epipelagic ... | reverse complement strand
GGGGAGCAGGAGGGGGAGCAGGAGCAGGAGCAGGAGGGGGAGCAGGAGCGGGAGCAGGAGCGAGAGCAGGAGCGGGAGCAGGAGCGGGAGCAGGAGCGGGAGCAGGAGCGAGAGCAGGAGCGGGAGCAGGAGCGGGAGCAGGAGCATATGGTAATAACACAGAAGAATTGAGTCAAAGTAATGATGATTTATCTGTTATAAAAAAAAAATTATTATCCTCTGTAAAATATAAATCTCAAAATTATTCTTATTCTAAAGAAATTGATAGTTCCCCTGGTATTTCTCCTTTATTTATTGCTTCTAGAATAGGAGAAGTCGAAATATTAAAAAAAATATTAGAAATAAAAAAATCAAATATAAATGAAATAAATATACTTACTGGGAAAACTCCTTTATATATAGCAGCATATGAAGGACACATAAATATTATTAAAGTATTATTAAATAATGGAGGAAACCCAAATATTTCTACTAAAGAAGGAAAAACTCCTTTATATATAGCAGCACAGGAAGGACACCTAAACATTATTAAAGTATTATTAAATAATGGTGGTAATCCAAATATTTCTACTAAAGAAGGAAATACTCTATTATGTTTAGCAGTAGAAAATATAAATAATAATCTTGTAAGTCTATTACTTACACACAAAACAAATCCAAATAAGGTAAGAGACAAAGATGGTAAAACTCCACTATTTATAGCAGTAGAAAAAAATAATGTTGAAATTATAAAAAAAATATTGAAATATAAAGCAGATCCAAATATTCCTACTAAAGAAGGAGATAATCCATTATGTTTAGCAACCGAACAATATAATAATGATATTATAGAAATATTATTACACCATAAAGCAAATCCAGACGTAACTAATAAATATGGAAATACTTCTCTATTTATAGCGACAGATTACAATAATAATAAAGCTATAGAATTATTATTACAAAAAGGGGGAAATCCTAATATTTCAGATAATCAAGGATATACTCCCTTACATATTGCGGTCGAAGAAGATAAACCAATTATTATTAATATGCTTCTAAAAGGAGGTGCAAAACTTAATATTCCAAATAAAGAGGGAAATACTCCCTTACATATTGCAGTTGAAGAAGATAAACCATTTATTATTAATATGTTTATGAAAGGAGGAGCAAAACTTAATATTCCAAATAAAGAGGGAATTACTCCTTATCAATTAGCTTTTGAAAAAGGAAATAGAGAAATTATACAATTATTTAGGGAAATAGAAAGGGCACTTCCCGCATATAGAAAAAAAATAACACCCCCTCCATCATTAAGCCCGCCTAGATATACATCATATCCTTTACAACAAACAGAGTCCCCTCCTCCACAATATGAAAAAATGAAAAAGAGAGTTGCCGGATTAAAAAAAAAAAATAAAAGCAAAAAAAATAAAAGCAAAAAATGTAGAAAAGGTAGAATGGGTAAAAAAAACTAAAAAATAAAGTTTTACATAAATAATATTTAAGGTTTATTTATAAAGGATTTACAATCTAAATATAAAACTTTAATTAAAATGGTTATTATAGATGACTATATTAAAAATTTATATACCATAACTTCGAATAAATATATTGGAACTTATGATATTTCTTTTATATCTAAATTGGAATTACATATTCCTTCCGTTCAAAGACTAGAATATAAAGATAAAATCAAAGATATCGTATCATATCAAGAAGAATATTTTAAGAAAAATAAAAAATTTAATTTTTTAGGAGTGATTAATATTCATTATTGTTCCTTTGATAAAAAATTATATATTTTAGACGGACAACATAGATATAAAGCAATTCTTGAATTATACCACAATAAATATGAAAATGAACCTATTCATATAGAAATGATTATAGTAAATAACTTAGAAGAATTAAAAGAGAATTATGAACTCCTCAATAAAAATACACCATTGCCGGAATTTGAGTTTGGTATTCCAGAACAAAATACTATACATAATGAAGTATTGAAATATTTTATAGATAAATATGGAGAATTATTTTCCACTAAAACGAAAGTAAGAAGACCTAATATTTCCAGAATTAGATTTGAAGAAGCACTTGAATTTTTACAAAATAAATTGAAAACAATTCACGCACAAACTTTAATAAATCAAATTGAAACGGTAAATGAGAAAATGTTAAATTGGAATGAAACTAATTTCCCTAATATTTCAAATTTAAGTAATCCACAAAAAACATTGAAAGAATGTAAAACTTGGAAATTCTTTCTAGGTATGTTCCTTTTTAATAATCAAGAATATAGTTATGATTGGGTTAAAACTATTATTAAAAATGAAACAGGTGAAGATATTATAAAAAAAATAATCAAACAAAATAGGAAGAAAACAATACCCAAAAAATTAAAAAATCAAGTATGGGATCAATATATTGGGAAAGAATTAGGTATCTTTAATTGTTTATGTTGTAATGAAAGTGAAATAAGTAAGAGCGAATTTCACGCAGGACATTATATTTCCGAAGTAAATGGAGGTAAAACGAATAAGGAAAATTTAAGACCAATATGTGCGGGATGTAATTTATCAATGGGAAAAAAGAATATGGATGAATATATGAATCAATATTATAAAATTGAAAATAATTAATTTAAAAATAATTATTTAATCATTGATAATGTTAACAGTATTTTTCTGGGAAAAACCTAAAATTAGATATCCTACATTTGAAGAATTTATAATTTTTAAAAAAACACCTAAAATTAAAAAAGATTTTTAAAAAATATTAATGTTTATGGTTTTATAAGGTATAAATGAATACTAATCTGTGATATACCAATTGCGACAGCAATGTATTGGAAGAATTTACTAATATTTCTACCTACTAAACCTATATATAAGAATATGAAAAAAAACACTACATAATGAAAAAAATTAATCCAATTTCTTCTGGACCAATCTTTCATTTTTTCTTTAATAAATTTATGTCTAACAATAAATGGTATAAATAACGCATAAACTGCTATTGCTCCAAATAATAAATCTATAGAAATATTTTTTTTATTGCTAAGTTGTGATTTACTTAATGAACCCGCATAAATCATTGTAGGTCCTAAAAGTAATATATGAAGGAAATTTACTTGGTTCATAGACATTTTTATAATATTTATTTATAAAATAAAAAAATTTTATTTTTTGTTTTTACTTTTCTGTTTTAGTAAGGTTTTACTTTTCTGTTTTAGTAAGGTTTTACTTTTCTGTTTTAGTAAGGTTATTCACCTTAGTCCTTACATATTTAGAATTGTATATAGGTTTGTCTTTTTTATTTCCGCCTTTTTTCCTTTTTTCTACACCCTTACCTTTACCATTTGGTTTTTGTTTGGTAACAACTATATCATAGTCATCTTCGGAATATTGTTTTGGCATTTTATTAATTATTAATTATATTATTTTAAATATCAATTTTTATTATTTTAATAAAAATAATAAAAATAGTTGTCAATTTTTATTAAAAATAATAAAAATAGTTGTCAATTTTTTTATAAAACTATTATATTATGAATACACCAAGAATAATTTATTACTATCAAACTTTTAATAGATTGAAAAATATTTTATATCAAAACACACCTGTAACACATATTCATTTATCTTCTATACATTTTGGAACAACTGATACTTCGCATTATATTCACCTTAATGATTATTCGCCATATGATAAAAGATTTGATCAAGTATGGAAAGATTTATTAAACGCAAAAAAATATAATATTAAAACTATTTTAATGGTTGGGGGAGCAGGTGGTGCTTTTGGAACATTATTTAGTAATTTTAATACTTATTATCCACTTTTAAGAGATTTAATTATAAATAAAAATAAAAATGAAAATATAATTCAAGGAGTGGATTTAGATGTAGAGGAATACACTAACATAGAAGATATTAAAATGTTAATTAGACAATTAAAAGAGGATTTCGGCAAAGATTTTATTATTACAATGGCTCCTATTCAAATGTCACTTCAAGAGGACACTACGGGAATGGGGGGTTTTATTTATAAAGATTTATATAAATCACCAGAAGGAGAAATGATAGATTATTTTAATGGGCAATTTTATATGGATTATTCGGAAAATGCTTATACACAAGTTATAGAAAATGGGTATCCTTGTGAAAAGATAGTTATGGGTATGATTTCGGGGGAAAATTATGAGGAAGAATTAAAAAAGGTTTATCAAAAATATGATACACGATTTGGAGGAGTATTTATATGGGAATATTATAATTCCCCTGTAAATTGGGAAAAAAATGTAAAAAGTATTATGGCACCTAATACTAATTGTTTGATTGTTTAGTTTTTCTTTTTGGTTTCTTTTTTTTATTTTTAGTTTTTTTTCTTTTTGGTTTCCTTTTTTTCTTTGTGCGTTTTTTTCTTTTAATTCCTTCGGCTATTGCTGTTTTGGGCGTGGATGCTGCTTCTTTGGATGTGGATGCTGCTGCTTCTTCTAAGTTTAGGCCAATGTTTCTTTTAACTATACGTTTTGCTTTAGTAGGGGTAGGGGTTAAATATGGTTTTCCTAAATTTATTTGTCGTTTTAATACGTTCAGTCTGTTCGTAAGGTTAGCTGTGGTCCGCCTGCCCGTGCCTTCTTCTGATTTTTCATATCTGTCATATTTATAATTAGGATTTTTAATTAGGTATTCTATTTTACCTATAAGCTCAATAATAGCATTAGAATCAACTCTTAATAAGTCTTCTTCAATACTATAGACCATAATTTCTTCCAATTCTTTTTCTCTTTTTCTAGTAACTTTTTTTTTATCTATATCTTCTAAATCTACGCTTTCTCCGTCAGCCCATACAGAATTAACTTTGGGAAAATACCATCCATAGTAATCTCTATCTCTCGTTACTGTATTTTTAGATCCAAAACATAAAATAAAGGCAGCAATTCTATCAAATAATAAATAACTAATTCTGTTTCCTGTCATTTTACCATATTCTGTTAAAAATTGTTTGCCTGTATGTTCTATTCTCGTTGCTCTTTCTAAATATATATCTATAAATTGGTGTGTTTTTAAATTACCAGTTAATCCCCACCAGCAACATTGTCTATATTTAATATCATCTTTTGCTTTTTTTAGTTCTAGGTCTGCTTTTTTTTTTTCAGCGCGGAAGTATTTGGAACTTGATGCCAAAGTTATTCTTTTTGGTTGAGTAGTTATTATTTTTGGTACTTCGGGCGATGATTTCTTACCTGATTTTACTGGTTGAGGAGTTATTGTTGGTTTGGTCAATGATACATTAGATACATTAGATACATTAGATACCTTAAATAATTGTCTTGATCTAGCAGGTATTAATTCTAATTCTTTTTTTGCTTCATCTTCTCTTTTTTGTTCACCCGCAGCTTTAACAATTATACCTAAAGGTCCATGTAGTTTTTTTTTGAGGTAAAGTAACATTTTATGTTGATTATTAACATCCATATTTATATCTTTATTAAAAATATCAGCATCTTCATTTATATTTGAGACACCACTTATACCAAAAAGGAATTTAAATATATTAATAAAACACCTACTTTTTTGTACTGTTTCTTTACCGTCTAAATCAAATATAGTATTTGCTATTTCATATCTTTCACCCATTTTTTTTTTAAATGCTTCTGCTGCACTTCCTGTAAATCCATTTTCTAATTTTTGCCGAATGTTATCTAATAATAAATTTATATGTGTATCATTATTTACACAATTAAGAAGCTTTAAATCTTTAGAAAATTTTAGTCCCATTAAATATTTGTATGTTTCATTATCCAAATAATCTAATGCTCTTTTTATATCTAAAGATAACCATGTTTCTAGACCCGGTATACAATCATAAATATTTTTATCTTTAAAATTTGCTTCATCCAACTTTCCTGCATGAAAATGTATAATGTCTGTAGAAGAGTTCCTATCACCTAATTTATAAAGTTGTTGAGTTTGCGGAATAATATAATAATTTTCATCGTCTGTCTCATAAAGAGTATTTGGATTTTCATTTTCAATAAAAGCAATTAAATTATCTCTATGACCCTCAAGTATTTTTATATCTTTGGCATTTATACCAGTTCCGGTTTTATGTACTAGCAATTGATTAGCGTCGTGTGACACCATTGTGCGGTTACCTACTTTAAACATTGTCGTACTACTTAAATTAGAAGGTTTTAGTGAAGGTGTTACACTCGATTTATTTATAATACTAACAATATCTTCTACAATATTTGGTATATCTAAACTCATTATATATATATATAATATTTTAATTTTATAAAATTGAAATATTTAAACATTTCTAAATAAAATTATCTAAATGGAAAAATCATATTCTAAAAATATTCCAACATTATACGATAAAGATATAAAATGTCTATATCCTATAATAGATGGCGAATGTTCTTTTATTTGCCATTATCCTAATTTTTTAGACGAACAAGAAAAACAGGTTTTACAAAAATGGTTGGAAAATAAAGACTATAAAGAAGGTAAAAGTATAAGTGGTAAAGAAATACCACGCCTTCAATTATGGTATCAACTTGAAAATAAATATTTTAAATATAGGTATGATAGGTGGAGTTCTCAAAAATATGACGATATATTAGAGAATATTCAAATGAAAGTTAATAATAAAACTAATAAATTGATAGAAGAGTATTGTCCATTTATTACGAAACCTAAAATAAATAGTTGTTTAGTAAATAAATATCGTAATGGGAATGATTCTATTAAACCACATAGAGATACGCCGGATAGTTTTGGGGAAAGAGAAATATTGTTTTTAGGAAAATTGATTTAGATTTACGGAATTATAATTCTATGAAAAAGGATAATAATTCGGTAATGGATTTTGAAATGGAATTAGAAGATAATTCACTTTTTATTATGGCTGGAGCAAGTCAAAAATACTATTATCTTTTAAACAAAGATTTTTCCAAAGATATTAGATATTCACTAACTTTTAGAGAATTTATACAATAATTATTTATTTACTCTAACCTAAAAAATTATTTAAAATAATTTTTATTAACCTTTATAAATGAAAAAGGAAACCAAGAGAAAAATAATATCCAAAATACATCAAGTTATTACCATATATTTTTCAACTTTTCCATATATAACACCTAAATTCATTTTACCATATTCATTATATTTCAGTTATACCATTATTTTACATTGGTATTATTTTAATGGTAGGTGTTGGTTATCTATTTTAGAAGACAAATATAAACCTAAAGACGAACCTAAAACTAATATGTTTCATTTTTTTAAAACTTACAAAATACCTTTATTTGTTTTTGATTTCTTTATATACATTAATATAGTTTATAGTTGTTATATTTTGGATATGTTATGGAAGTCTTTATATTTAATAGGAATGTTATTATATTTTAATAAGATAATTTATGGTAGTATAAAATTTAAATAAAATAAAAAGAGTTTAAGTAGCTATAATTATTTATAAATATGGTTTCTTATTCAACTAATTTAGCAATTCAGTTTGTATTATTATTTATATATATAGTCCAATTTATAACGGATTTAATTTTACTAGCCGACAATGATATAGTGAGTAATTTTATTAGTATAAAAATTTTTGTGATTATAAATCTTGTTTTTGATATATTAGTGTTTTTATATTTGATTTACAGAATTATGGATTATACTAAAATTAAAAAATATAAATATAGAGAAGATAGTATTACCGAAACAGATTATTGGTTTTTCGTAATAGGCACTTTAATGTATTTTTTAGGTATAGGATTTTTCTATTCCACTAATTATAATACTACCGAAAATAGAAGTATATGTATGAATGACCAAATATTTAGGATTTATTTATTTTCACATTTACCAATTGCGGTAATATGTTTTACAATAACAGTATTATTTTTTACTTTTATGGCTTTATTCTGTGTGTGTATGTGTATAAAATGTTGGTGTTTAGATCCATGTAGTAGTAATAATAAAATTACGCCATATTATTAATTACAAAAAATAGGTATTTAATTTAATTAATTTTCTTGATAAAAATAAATATTGTTATATATTATAATTTAATAAATGAATTGTTATGCTTGTGGATGTGTAAAACAACACCAAAATAACACTGAATTTTGCGGAAGAGTAGTTAGAAGTGGGAAAACTCTAACAACTATGGGGTGTGATAAAGAATGCCCGCAATGTGAAAGTTGTGATTATGACGGAAGATTTATGACAAATAATAATAAAAATAACAATAAAAATAATAATAATAATAATAATAATAAACCTTTTTCATATACCAATCAAAATAAAAACAGAAAAGAATTAGATGCAAAATCATTTTTAGAAATGGTTAAAAGACAAAAACAGATGAATATCGAACAAGGTATTTATGAAGGAACATTGGATGATGTAAAAATTAGAAATAAAAATAATACACCTTATGATTTAGTAAATGTCAAAAGAAATATTCATAATTCTAATAATGAGGGTATAACGAAAGAGACGGATATGGAAATGGAAATGAGTTGTTCTGGTAAAATAGAGAAAAATTGTTCAAATGACAGAGGTTGTTATTGGTATAATAAAGGAGTAGAATGTAGGGAATTAGAAGTATCATTTTATACTATAGAAGGTTTGGGTAATACTACTTTTAAATTACCCATAGGAAATTATGATAGAAGGGAAATAGATAATTTTGATTTTATGCCAAGTTATATTTTAGTTCCAATTGGTTTAAGAGTTAAAGTATGGAAGGATAGTGGATTTGTTGGTAATGAAAAAGGATATTTGGGCAATATTACTCCTGGCTCATTAGACCAAGAAATGAAGAAAAAATTAATGTATAAAATAGAATCACCAATAGGTAGTATTCAAATTTGTAATATGAAAGAATGTGTTAAACCTTCCGAATATGATAGAATGAAATTAATTAGTATTATAGACGGTAATAATATCGATCATATTGATAGTTTAGGTGTTTCGGGAATTGAAGGATATAAAAATAAATTAAGACAAAATATAAAAAATAGATTGAAATTTGTAAATTTACAATATGCAGACTGCTTAGAAAATGTAGGTAAATACTTTGAAGAAAATAATATTAATGTTAATAGAGATTTAGACGAAATAGAAGATATTTTTACACTTCAAAAAATTAAATATATTATTAATGATTTACCTTCCTGTCACGATTTATCTATTTTTAAAAATAATAAAAATAACAATAATATAACTAACAATAACGTAAATAATGTAAATAACAATAATTCACCTAGTATTTCTGTCAATGATAAAAATATAAATGTAAATGATAAATTATTATTTCACAATCAAAATATAAAAAATAAAAAAGTAGATAGAATATTTATAATAATTTTAATTATTGCTATTATTGTATTTTTAATTATTGCTTTAGGATTTATATATTATAAAAATCAGGTATAAGTTAAAATACTTATAGTTAAGCAATTTAAGTTAAAATATTTATATATTAAAAACTCATAATATAAAAAACTCATTATATATTAAAATGATTAAATTAATTATTTTAATATTAGTTATATGTTTAATAGTATCAATTTCGTGTAAAGAAAATTTTATAGTAAATCCAGATTTACATATAAAGAAATTTAGAGACATACATAGTCATTTTAGAAAGTGTAGGCAAAATAAAGGAATATATAGTTGTATTGCGTCGAATCCACATAAATCTGTAATTCCATATAGGAAATATGTACCAAGAAGTAAAAAAATAGATTATACTAGGTATAAAAAGAGCAGTCATTTAATGCCTGTTACTTTTGATTAAAATTGATTATATTTAAACTTTTTTTAGTAAAAAAATAAATAATGACAGAAAATATATTTTTAGAAGAAATATTTGAAAAATATGGAAACGAATATTCTGAAACTAAATTACTTAAACCTGTCGCAATTTTTATGATGGGAATACCAGGAGCAGGTAAAACAACAATTATAAAATCATTCATTAAAAATATTTTACCATTAGTGTTATATGATTTAGATATACTAAATTCACAAGAATATTTAATAAAGAGGAATTTTATTACATGTAATCCCGATATTCTTATGTCTTATATGGATGAATATGAAAAAAGTAAAGAAATAGAATATTTAACAAAAGCAACTATTCAAAATAATAAATTAGTCAAAATGATTTTAGATAAAGAAAAAAAATATAATTTTATATATGACTCTACTGGTTCTTTGTATGGACATTATATTAAACATATTGAAAACGCAAAAGAACAAGGTTACATAACTATTTTGATAAATGTTTCTATTGAACCTATAAAAGCATTTGATAGGGTTTCATATAGAGAAAGGAAGGTTTCAAGGGAAATAATAAATAAATTATATAAGGATATTTATGATAAAAAAAATGATAAATCAAAATATCCAAATAAGAATAATTTAGAGATTTTAAGTGAGAAAGTAGATGTATCTTTAGATGTAGATAATAACAAACAAGAAGAACATTTTATTAAAGGTATATGGAATGAAAAATTGAAGAAGGAAGTATATTTAGATATGATATTCTAATAAAATTGAATTTAAAAATATTTTTTACTTTATTTTATAAAAATGTGGAGACAACAATTTATTAAAAACCTTGTGGAAACAAATAAAGCACTTAATATTATGTACAGAAAGTATAGATATTATCCAGCACTTAAATTACCAGAAAAATTAGATACAGATAAAGAATTAATGGATTTTGCGAAGGAGATACATAAAGCAATAAGTCATCCGGAACTTGCTTATTTAGATAAAAAAAATAAGTAATTTAATAAAAATTATTTTCTATAAATAAAATATTATGAATAATTTTATTTTTATTTCATTCTTTGAGAATATTTCTATAGGCGATACTCAAAAGGTTGGAGGTAAGAATTCGTCTCTTGGAGAAATGTATAATAATTTGGGTGTAGAAAATATTAGAGTTCCAAATGGTTTTGCTTTAACATGTGAGGCATACCGACATTTTATTACACATAATAATTTAGAACCTAAAATTAAAAAACATTTAGATAAATTAAAAAGCAATGGAAAAATAAAAAATAGTAATGAAATTATAAAGAAAGTAGGAGAAAATATAAGAAATTTAATCAAAGAAGCCGAATTTCCAAAGGAACTTATAAAGGAAATAACTGAAAGTTATAAATTATTATCAAACCAATATGATACAAATAATTTAGACGTTGCGATAAGATCTTCCGCAAATGCCGAAGATTTACCGGACGCTTCATTTGCGGGTCAACAAGAAACATACCTTAATGTTAAAGGATTGGAAAATGTTTTAGTATCTATTAAGAATTGTTATGCTTCTCTTTTTACCAATAGAGTTATATCATATCGTATAAGCAAACAATTTGACCATACCAAAGTATATATGTCAGTGGGAGTTCAAAAAATGGTTAGGTCTGATTTAGGTTCCGCCGGTGTTGCTTTTTCTCTTGATACTGAATCGGGAAATAAAAACATTATTTTAATTAATAGTTCTTATGGTTTAGGTGAAATGGTAGTTAGTGGACAAATTAAACCAGATGAATTTATAGTTCATAAGGATAGATTAAATAATGGATATAACGCTATCATAGATAAAAAGTTAGGTAATAAAAATGAACAATTAATTTATAGTAAAAGAGGTAATCAAAGATTAGAAAAAACAGTAGTAAGTATGGAAAAACAAAGTTTATTTTCTCTAACAGATAAACAAATTTTAGAATTATCACAATATGTTTTAACTATTGAAAATTATTATACTAAAATGAAAGGTAAAGATTGTCCTGTTGATGTCGAATGGGCTTTAGACGGTAATGATAATAAATTATATATAGTACAAGCAAGAAGTGAAACTATTCATTCCGCAAAGAAAAATTTAGATTATATTGAAAAATATAGTTTAAAAGATATATATAATAATAAAAAGCTTATAGCACAAGGTGTATCAGTAGGAAATAAAATAAGTAATGGCAGAAGTAATATTTTACACGACATTGATATTAGTATAGAACAAAACCTCTTTAAAGAAGGTGATATATTAGTTACTGATATGACTGACCCCGATTGGGAACCTCTTATGAAAATGTCTTCGGGGATAATAACAAATAGAGGAGGAAGAACTTGTCACGCTGCTATTATTGCGAGAGAAATGGGTATTCCTGCGATAGTAGGAACAATAAATGGAACTAAAAAAATACTAAACGGTAAAGATATTACTTTATCGTGTGGAGAAGGGGAAAACGGTTATATTTATGAGGGATTATTGGATTATGAAGTTAAAAAAACCAAGATAACGATGAATGATAATAAATTGGAAACTAAATTAATGATGAATATAGGTAATCCAGAAAATTGTTTCCAATCTTCAATGATACCTAATGAAGGAGTTGGTTTAGTTAGAATAGAATTTATTATAAATAATTATATTAAAGTTCATCCTAAGGCACTTTTAGATTATTCTAATAATCCAGATTTTATTTTACAAAATCCTATTATTTACAATAAAATACAGAGACTTATATTTAATAAAAATTGTAAAGGAGACCAATATTTTATAGATAAATTATCTAATGGTATTGGAAGAATTGCTGGTGCTTTTTACCCTAAAGACGTAACAGTTAGATTTTCCGATTTTAAAAGTAATGAATATAGAAATTTATTAGGCGGAGAATTATATGAACCCATCGAGGAAAATCCTATGATTGGATGGAGAGGTGCATCTCGGTATTATTCAAAAGATTATAAAGGCGCCTTTAGGTTAGAATGTATTGCTTTGAAAAAAGTAAGGGAAGAAATGGGATTTGATAATGTAATATTAATGATACCATTTTGTAGAACAGAAGAAGAATGTATTAAAGTTTTAGAAACAATGAAAGAATTTGGTTTAGAGAGAGGTATAAATGGACTAAAAGTATATCTTATGTGTGAAATTCCTTCTAATATTATTTTAGCAGAGGAATTTTTAAAGCATGTTGACGGTTATTCTATAGGAACGAATGATTTAACACAATTAACATTAGGTTTAGATAGAGATTCTGGATTAGTATCGCATATTTATAATGAAAGAAATATGGCTGTTAAAAAAATGATAGAAATGGTAATCAAAAGTTGTAAGAAAATGGGGAAGAAAATAGGTGTATGTGGACAAGCACCTAGTGATTTTCCAGAATTCGCACAATTTTTAGTAGACAATAAAGTCGATAGTATGTCTTTAATTCCAGATAGTATTACTCCCCTTAGAGAATTTTTACTAAATAATTTATTAAAATAAACTAAATATACCTAAGTTTTTTATTAAACATTCCATAACATATTATCCAACCCAGAATACTAAATATAGTATCTCCTATACTATTTGCTAAACTATCTCCTTTATATTGCGGTGTTTCAACTTTAAAACCGATATGTTTTGTTATACTATTAAGATAAAACATAAATTTATATTCGACGTTTCTTATTATAGAACCTAATTGTGGAATACGGACTAAAACATTTTCACCTATTTCAAAACATAAATGTATTAAAAACCAATATACTAAAGGTATCCCTAAATATCCGGCAATTATTCCAAATATAAAATGGTATATAGTAAAATATGAAACAAAATCTTGTTCATCTCCACCTTGGAATATTATCATTATATATATATATTACTCAGATTTTCCAAAATAATAATAATAAACAATAATTAAATTATATACTACAAACACTAAACAAGCAAATGTCATACCGTAATTTTCTGTTAAAATACCTATAATTACATATACAAAATTTAATAAAGTCATTAATGAAATAAATTTCATAGAGAAAGATTTTACTTTTTGGGTTTTCATTGTTCTATATAATTGAAAAACAACAGAAGAAAAATTTGCGACTGCTGATACTATTCCCCACTTACTTACATTTAGACTTAATATTTTTCTTTGTTTATCTTCTAATTCATTAGATATTTCTTTATTGTTTTGTGTTTCATTATCTACTTGATTATTTGTTTGATTATTATCTATTTGATTATTATCTAATTGATTATTTACTAGGTTATTTATTTCATTAATAGGTTGATCACTTAAACCATTATTTTGTGTATTATCTATATTCATATTATTATTTATTTGATTATTATCTGTATTATCCATTAATATTAAAAAAGATAATAATAATTATATTTTATAAATATAATGAGTAATTACGATAAGTTTAAGAAAAAAATTATGATTGATAAAAATATAGATTTAAGTATAATTGGATTAGGTAATTTGTCTATAATAGAAACAATTGCTTTTTTTACAAACTGTTTAGTATTCCCTGCTGTCTTTTTCCAGGCAAGAAAGACAATAATAACACAAGAAGCACACGATATAGATTTTTGGTTTAATGGATTACAATTATTAGGAGGAACGCCTGAAGGTTTAGTTGGTTATTTTATAGGAAATTTAATTAATAGTACTCAAATGATGGCTATAGGTATTTATGCTGTTTTATTTAGATCACTAATGTCATTTTTTATATTATTTGGTAAAAGAGGATTAATTAAAGACTTATTTACTAAGAAAAAATAATTTTCATTATTTTTCTTATTTAATTATTTTTTAATACTAATATTATCTGTTATTTTATATATTTTATAAATATCTTTTAAAACATTCAAAGGGGCATTAGTATTCTTACTAATTAACTCTAACTTAACTAATTTATTTATTAATTGGGTTTTACTTAACTTATCAATATCTTTGTCTAACTTATTACTATTTTTTTTGATTGCTTTTTGAATTACTTTAGTAAATGGATTTACTAAAGAATGGTCACTTGATATAATATTTTTTTTTTGTAATGTTTTTTTCTTTAAAGGTTTTTTCTGTAATGATTTTTTATTTGATTTTTTAGTAGATTTTTTTAATTTAGGAGCAACTATACCTGAAGATATTGTTTTTTTTTTCTTACTAAGTTTTTTGAAAAAATTATTCAAATCTTTTTTAGTTGCGGGTTTTAAATTAATAATCGATTTAGGCAATTTAGGTTTATTACTTTTTACTTTTTCTACTTTTTTATTAACAGTAAAAGTAAAAGGTGATATATTAGTTCCTTCTTGTTTTTTAGGTTTTTCCATTACCATTGTAGGTTTTTCCATTACCATTGTAGGTTTTTCCATTACCATTGTAGGTTTTTCCATTACCATTGTAGGTTTTTCCATTACCATTGTAGGTTTTTCTTCAATATTTCTTTTTTTAGTTAAATTTCTTTTAGAAAGTAATTTTTCGATTTCTTCATTTTTACTTAGTATTTTATTTAAATCTTGTTGTGTTTTTTTCGGTTCAGTGGGGTTTTGTTTTCTAATAATATTTTTAAGATAATCTAAATCTTGATTATTTTGTCTTTTTTTAGTTTTTTTCTGTGAAACATTTCCTATAGTAACTACTTTAATATTACTCATAGTATAAATATTAAATATAAAATAATTTTATAAATATAATGAACAGAATTATTAGAAGTTTAGTAAGTAATAGAAATTTATTAGTAAATAAAAATATTTTAAGTTCTTATAATTCAACAGATTGGAAACAATATATTTCTTTTGACAAACAAGATTATAAGAAAAACTTAGTTTATAGAGATAATAATTTTGAAATGTTTGTAGTTTGTTGGTTACCTAATCAGAAAACTAAAATACATAATCATCCCGAAGGAGGTTGTTTATTAAAAATATTAGAGGGAAATATGATAGAAGAATTATATGATAAAAATTTTGTTTTACAAGAAAATAATAATTTAGTAATGAGTGATGTTATATATATAGATGATTCTATAGGTATTCATAAAATGAAAAATAATGAAGAAAATACAATATCATTACATATATATTCCCCTCCTAATTTTATACCTAGTTTACTCAAATAACAAATTTTTTCTTTAATTATTTAAGAATTAAAATATTTTACTTTAATAATGCCTTCATATATAAAATGTTTTAATTGTAAAAAAGAATTTTTTTTAGAAGAATTTGGAAAACACGAATTAGAATGTATGTCACATTTTTATAAAAATGAAATGGAAAATTTAATACCGTGCGATGTATGTAATACTTTAATATCTTTTGAAAAATACGAACAACATATTAATTTTTGCGGTTTACGACAACCAATATACTTCCCTATAGCGCCACCCCATATAAATATAGTAAATACTTCAAGTACAATAAATACAGAAGAAACAGAAAATACAGGAGAAACAGTAAATACAGGAGAAACAGTAAATACAGAAGAAACCGAAAATACTTCAAGTACAATAAATACAGAAGAAACAGATATAGAAATGCCAACAATAATAGAAAATAATATAGAACTTCCTGCTAATTTACCAAGTGATTTAGTGAATAATATAAATCTTTTAATGAACAGTCAAAATGCCTTATTAAATTTTATTAATAATATGGAACAAGGACAATCTGTAGATACATATGAAGAATTAACATTATTAGATAATAATAATATAAAAAAAGGATTAAAAATTAAAAATATTTCAAAGGAAGTTTTTTATGAAGATTTTAATTGTCCTTTATGTTTTGAAGATTTTAAAAAGGAAGATATATTAATAAAATTAAATTGTAAACATGAATTATGTTTAGAATGTGCAAAGGAATGGTTTTCCGAGAATAATAGGTGTCCTATATGTATGTCTGAGTTACAAAAGTGTAATAGTAACAAATAAAATTTTTTTTTTATTAAAATATTATTTTTTTTTATATATAATACATATATGAATAAAAATACAAATATAAGAAATATTGAGGAAATAGACAAAATTATGACAGAAAGAAGAACCAAATTCAATAATGCTACCAAAAAAATTACGGAAGGTAGTAATTTATTTGGTAATCAAGAACCACCCAAATCTATGGAAGAAGAAGAAAATGAATTTATGAATAATTTTAATGAAAATTATTATTTAGAGAATAACAAAAAAAATAATAGTGATATTGATACAAATTTACGAAATTTTTTAGCAGAAGATACTAATAAAAAAAATCCAAATTTAAAAAATAAATCTTTAGAATTAGAATCTTTAATTGTTGATAGTCTCACAAGAAATAATTTTAATAAAGCAAATTCTATTTTTGGAACTTTAGAAAGAATGTATGATAAATTTGATGATGAAGATATTAGAGATACATATTTTCGTGTTTTAAATGCCATGCCTAAGAAAGCAACACAAAATCAAGAAATATATTCTTATAGACAAGATAAAAATAATTTTAAAGATGTATTAGACGAAATGCACAAAAAAGAAAATATTAAAGCATTTAATGAAAATAATCAATGTATAAGTTCTCTGGGATTAATGTGGGAAGAATGTGATAGAAATATTTGTAGTGATAGGTGTAAAGATAGAATTATGAGAGCCAAGGAAATTTCAGAAAATGAAGAGTGTTCCAGGTTAGTTACTGGAGTAAAGAAGGATAATAATAACAAAGATGTAAATATTCGTATGACTGACGATATTAAAGATATAATAATAGAGAGATTAAGATATTGTAAGAAGGTAGCACAATTACAAAAAGGCAATTTTGACGTAGTATCATACTCGGACCAAACAGAATTAAAACAAAAAATGATTGAGGAAATATTTAAACTTTCTAGAATGGCCAACGTTCATTATTCTAGTTGTGCAACTGATGCCGCGGATTTCTTAGAGACCGACGATAAATATAAGGAAATTCTCAATCTTCTTAAAACTATAGATTTATCTAAATTAGATTTAGAAAAATTACAAGGTATTCGAAATGACTTAACTAAATTACCAAATTGCTCTCATTTAGCATATCAAGAATATGAAAAAAAAAGAGATAAAAATGTAAAGAATGGTATTAAAGTAGGAAAATATGTTATTCCAAAAAATACCGATTATTATAGTCAATTGAAAGGAAAAGATAAACCTATTATTTATAGAGATTTAGTCACTGATAAACAATATCTTTATGACTCTTTTTCTAAAACATTAACTAGTTTAGACTATCCTACTAATAAAGAAGAAGTTGTAGGAATGGAAAATAACGGAGAAGTAGTTAAACTTATTAGTAAAAATAATTCAGAATCTCCTTCAGCCAGTAATACGATGAATGAATATTTATTAAAGAAAGAAGATAATAAAAATAATAAAAATAATAAAAATAATAAAAATAATATTAGTCAGGCACCTTCACAATCTAATGTTATGACACATACAAAACTTAATAATATGGCGATGGATATGTATAATAATAACAAAAGAAATAATGTAAATAAAGCAAATAATGTAAATAAAGCAAATAATGTAAACGAAGTAAATAATGTAAACGAAGTAAATAATGTAAATAAAGAAAATAATACAAATAATAGAAATTTAGTATTTGGTTTAAAGGGTTCTAATATTATGGAATATGTTGTTTTAGTGTTAATAATTATTATAGTAGTTTATTTAGCGTCAATGTTATTTAATAAAATGAGCAATTAAGTTTTATAAAAAAAAGAATATATTAATAATATAATAATATACTAATATGAGTCAATATCTAAGTAACTTTTATTGCGGTAATAAAAAAAATTTGTGTAATTTTCATAAACCAATAGAATACAATAAAATTCTAAATAGACAGTTCGATATGGAACAATATGATATAGTTAATAATTGTAAAGGATATGGTAAAACCAAAGGTTATTGCTGTAATCCTTTACAAGAAGGTATTCATAAACCGATGGATAAAGAATATATGGAACATTTAAATAAAGAATTTGGGCATACTATTTTTCATAAAAATGATAATGGTAATATAGTAGATAGTGTTCCCTTAGTAAAAACTATTAAGAATAGTTCTGGAGAAATTAAAGAAATAGACGTTTGTCAATGCGAGGGAGAAGAAGAAGATTATAAAAAATGTGTTAAGGAAAATTGTAAAGATTATAAAATACCAAGTAGATATGAATATTGTAAAATGGGTAATAGTGATAATACATTTAGGTGTTTTACAGATGTAAAAGAAAATGAAAGTTATTATTTTAGTCCTTCTGAAACTTTAGGGGATTTCCCAACACCAACAGAGTTAAATACAGAATTAACTCCCACCCCTACTATAGATAAGAAAGATCCAAACTCTTCTAATAAAGGTTTTGGGAGGTGTAAGTTATCACCATTAGAAAAAGGTGGTGACGATATTATGTCTACTAATTTTAGAATTAATAAAGTGTATCCAGATTGCTATTTAAATTTATGTAGTAAAACACCAGGAAGTCAAAATTTAGAGAATGTTGCTCCAAATAATTATAATTATAGAGTTCATAATTTAGGAAGTGATGAAAGTATTGGATTTAGGGAAATTAATAATGAAAATAGAAAAAGAAATGAGAAAAAATCTATTGCTGATTTTTTAATAAAAAAATAGACAATATTAGCTAAATATTTTTTTATAAAAAATATACTATTAATATATATTAATAATATGTTTAATAGTATACCACATTCAATAATACAAAAAAATACCTGCCAACACAAAGAACAAAAATGTAATCACCTTAATCCTTACAATAATTTAGAGTTATATGGTTCTAATTTAACTGATAAAGAAAAAAAAAATAATTTAAAAAGATATAATACTGCTTGTGGAAATAGAAAAGGAAACTTAAAAGTATGTTGTGACAAAAATGATTCAAGGTTAGAAGAAGTATTGGCTAAAATGAAATATAAAAAACCATTAGGGAAATCAGTTTATGATAAATTTGGTAATTTAGAGTCTATAGATTTTTGTTTAGAAAGTGATCCTAAAGAATGCGATTCTAAATATAAAAAACTTAGTGCTTATGAAATATGTAAAATACCTGAAACAAATAATGATTTAGTAGAAGGAAAATTAACTAATTTTAAACAAGATTGTTATCAAGCTAAATGTAATCCACAAGAAAAAACGATGAATATAAGTGGCATAGTACAAGAAAATTACACCTATGAATTTGATAAAGACGTTGCGGAATCAATTAAACATAATAAACTTATAAACGTCCAAAAATTTATTCAAAATGATAGAACTTTACTTAAACGACCTTTAACTCATAGTAACGAAGGTAATACAATTTATCATGAAGCATTAAAATATAATGCGAAACATGTATTAGTATATTTATTTAGTAATATAACTCAAGATATTATAAATAAATTGAATAGTAGGGGCAATACCATTTTACATATGGTTATGGAACAAGATAATAAAAATACATTAATAATGGCTTTAAAAATGGGGTGCGACGTTAATGCTAAAAATAATCAAAATGAAACCCCTCTTTTTAACGCTATTAAAGCAGGATTATATGACAATATTAGACTTATATTAAATTATAGTGCTAATTTATATGTAGTAAATAAAAATGGAGATACACCATTATTATTAGCAGTTAATACACCCAAAAAAAACTTGAAAATTATAAGATTATTAGTTGATAATGGAGCGAATATAAAAGACGAGAATGAAGAAAAAAATTATGACGCACTTAGTTTATTAAATGATAAAAAGAATAGAACTATAAGAGAAGAAGAAATATTAACATATTTTAATCATAAATTTGTAGAAGATATGGATATTATAGAAGGAACCGAATTGGATACTGAAAAAACGAGAGATTTAGAAGGTTATTTATATGAAGTTGAAAATAAAGATAAATATGAGAAAATGTATGATTTTAATATAACAGTGGAATTTGAAGAAAAAAACTTAAATTTCCCTAAAGAATTACATTACCCAAAAGATTTAAAAGAAAAGAAAATGAAACCATTTGATTTAGGAGATAAAAATTATAGCCACGAACCATATTATAATAAATTTAAAAATTTACAAAAAGATAAAATCAAACAATTAAGACAAACTATACAATTAACTAAATGGGATAATAACTTAGAAAAAGAACAAAAATTACAAATTATTGATGAAATTATGAGCGGAGAACTTTTATTAGATAACTATAGAAAAAAAGTTATGATTAATAATAAAATTACAAAAGAACAAGAATTTTTATTAGATAATATATCTGAAGATGATATTTATGATTATGAAAGTCCTATGTATTCACCCAGTTTAGAAGAAGAAGTTGTTTTAACTACTGAGAAAAATAATAATAATAAAGAAACACCAATTGATATAACAACCACTAAAATTATGGAAATACTTTCCACCCCGGTGCCAACTTATAATGACACATTAATTAGAGAAGAGGAAGATATTTATGATAAGAATTCATATATTATTTTAGCTATATTAATACTTGTATCAATTGGCGTAATTTTCCTTATTTATAGATTTACACAACAGAAAAAATTAGATTTTTTTAATTGAATTATTAATCGATAAGTATCAATAACTAAGTTACGTGTACAAAGAATACTGGTAACTATTATCTTCTTCGTCATTTCTTAATTTAAACTTTTCGTCTTTTAATAGTAATTTAAACGCATTTTGTATATCTTCAAAATTTATAAATTTTTTAAGATTTTCGTAATTTTTTTCCTGTGTTGCTTTTTTACATAAATTAAAATACCTCAAAGAATGTGTAAATTTACATTTAGTGAAAAGATTTAGCATATCCCCTCCATTAAATGGAAAATATTTTTCATTTTCTATAAAAAAAGTATCTGGAATTTCTTCTTTATTTTCTATCTTCCACCCTTCTCCTTCAATAATCTTAAATAAAATTAATTTTAATTCCTCAGGTTTATATTTATGTATCGAGAATCTATATGTAAATCTTCTTTCTAAACCCTTGTTATGTGCAAATAAACATTCTTCTAATGATTCCTTATATCCCATCATAAAAACAATAGTTTCGGGCGATTCAGATAAAAAAGCGGTTAGTGTATCTATACATTCTTTTGCATATGAATCACGTCCTTCTTTATTACCAAGAGAATATGCCTCATCAATAACTAAAACACCTCCTTTACATTCATTTAAAACTTTTTGTGTTTTAATTGCTGTTTGCCCTAAATAACCCCCAATTAAATCACTTCTTTTTACAAATTTCACTTTTTTGTTTTTACAATATCCCATTTTATGATATATTAAAGCCAATATTTTTGCCAATTCTGTTTTACCTACTCCTGGTTCTCCATCTATAATTGTATGAAGCATATCTTTACTTTTATCGAATTCTTGAAGTTGATATAATAATAATTCAAAAACATCCTTTTTAATTTCATTCATACCTATCATGTTAGTTAGGTTCTCTAAAGGTTCCACTAACTTAGATACTGTTTTGACATTAATATTATATTTTTTAAAACCTACATCATATTTTCCATTAAAATAATTTTTACCAATTCTAATAAGGTCATCTATGTTTTCTAATTTTTCATCTAAATATAAAGTTTCCAATTCTTCATCACTAAAAACTTCTTCTTCTGAACTATATACTTCGACAGGATTATTTTCATCACACCCACTGCCTCCGCCATTATCTCCGCATAAATTTCTATTTATTTCTATAATTTCAAAAAATATTGGAATATGGCGTGGTTTTTTAATAGGAGGTGAAGGAATATCGTCATTTTCTTCTGTTTTTCTTTTATCACTTTTATCACTTTTATCACTTTTATCACTTTTATCACTTTTATTTTCGTCTTTTTTAGTCATACACTTAATATTTTAATATATTTTTAAATTTAAAATATAAAATATTTTTTATTTATTACTCTTATAAATACAAATAAATTATAAAATCAAATAAATTATTTAAGAACATTTTTTATATAAATTATAGTTATATCGCTCATTAAAAAAAAAATTGATAAATGTTAAATCAAACTCAAGAATTATTTATAATGGAAAAACAAAAGAAAAAAATTCCAATTAAAAGAAAAGTAAATTTAGATAATGATACTTGGGAGGTTATAAAATCGTATTTCAGTCAAAATGATGGCAAAGAGTTAATTCGTCATCAGTTAGAATCATATAATGCGTTTATGAAACAAAATATTCCCAATATAATTATGCAGTCAAATCCTTTGGTTGTATATCACGAATTTCACGAAGAGCATAATAAATATAAGTATGAGATTCAAATTCGTTTTAAGGATCCATATTTTACGGAATCTATTATAACAGAAAATGACGGTAGTAGTTTTAAGATGACTCCTAATATTGCGAGATTGCGAAATTTTACTTATGCGGTTCCTTTACATATTGACGTAGAGGTAAAGTATATTGAGAAATATGGAGATAGTTTTGAGAAAACGAATGAAAAAGTTAATCTTTTACGGAATATTACTATTGGTAAGATTCCTATAATGTTAGGTTCAGATTTCTGTATTCTCAATAACAAGGATAATATTTCAAGAAAAGAACATGGAGAATGTATATACGACCCGGGAGGTTATTTTATAGTAAATGGAAATGAAAAAGCAGTAGTTCCGCAGGAAAAGATTGCGGATAATAAATTATATATTTTCAGGGTAAACAAGGCCAATAACAAGACTATATGTGTAGCGGAGATTAAGTCTATGAATGAGAAGAACTTTTCAGTGCCAAAGAACTTTAGTGTTCGCTTGGTAAAGAAGGGTAATTCGTTAGTGATAAGAGCAAATATTCCAAATATTCGGCAAGAAATCCCTGTCTTTATATTATTTAAGGCGTTAGGTATAGAAGGTGATAAGAATATTTTAAAGTATATAATTCATAATTTGGAACCTAAGAATAATAGATTAATTTATTTGATAAGGGATTCTATTATAGAAGCAGAAGAATACAAATCGCAATCCGATGCGTTTGAATATTTAATGAAGTTTATTATATCTTATGGTCAACCCAAAGATATTAAATTAGATAATATTCGCAAGAAAGGATATATTAAAGATATTTTAGATAAGGATTTATTACCACACGTAGGAAAGGATAGAATAAGTAAGTTATTTTATTTGGGTTATATGATAATAAATATGTTAAAATGTTATTGTGGTATAAGGGATTTCGATGACAGGGATAGTTATACTAATAAGAGAATTGAATTACCTGGTATTTTGCTAAGTAATTTATTTAGACAGTATTGGTCGAAATGTGTTAAGGATTGTAGGAATGGTATAATGAAGGAATTGAATAGTTGTCATAATAAGTTAAACATTATGAATGTTATAAATGAAACTAATATTTATAAATTGTTAAAATCTACAACTTTAGAAACGGGAATAAAATATGCCCTTGCAACAGGTAATTGGGGTATTAAAACTTCAAGTAATAAGGTAGGTATAGCACAGGTTTTAAGCCGATTAAATTATTCCGCAACTTTATCTCATTTACGAAGAGTTGCGACACCAAATGAGAAAACCGGTAAATTGATTGCTCCTAGAAAATTACATAATACTCAATGGGGTATAGTATGCCCGGCGGAAACTCCTGAAGGCGCTTCGGTTGGTGTGGTGAAGAACCTAGCAATCACAACTTTAGTAACAAATACAGTGAATTCTAAACCTATTTATGATAGAGTTATAGGATATGACGTTATTTCTTTATCGGAAATAGGAGATGAAGAGGATAAAAAAGTAAGATTTGAAGATATAGAGAAGTATGGGAAAATCTTTATAAATGGTAATTGGATTGGTATTCATTTGAATATCAAGGAAATTTTAGATAAGTTAAAAATATTAAGGAGATTGGCAATTATAAATATCTATACTTCATTATCGTGGTATATTACAACCAATGAGTTGTTTATTTATACAGACGGGGGTAGATGTATTAGACCTTTATATATAGTGGATAATAATGAAACTAAGAAAGGGGTAGTAAATAAATTGCGAATTCAAAAACGAGATATTGAAAATTTAAAGAATGGAAAATTTGGTTGGAATAATTTATTATTAAAAAGTTTAAATGATATTAATACTTTAGATTCAAAATTAAATGGTGTTAGAGAGATAGAAGAAGGTGTTATAGAGTATATTGATGTGGAAGAATCATATAGTTGTTTAGTTGCGATGAGTCAGAAAGATTTAGCAAAGAAGCAATCATATACACATTGTGAAATACACCCTTCAACTATTTTGGGTGTTCTCGCTTCTTCTATTCCATTCCCCGATCATAATCAATCTCCGCGAAATACATATCAATCTGCTATGGGTAAACAGGCAATGGGAGTATATTGTTCTAACTTTAGGTTAAGAATGGATACATTAGGACATGTCTTAAGTTATCCTAACAGGCCATTAGTTGGAACCAATAACAGTAAGTTAATTAAAATGGATGAATTGCCAAATGGTATGAATGCGATTGTTGCAATTGCGACTTATTCTGGATATAATCAAGAGGATTCTGTTATTATGAATAAATCAGCTATAGACCGAGGATTATTTAGGTCAACATTTTATAGGTCATATCGTGACGAAGAAAAGAAAAATCAATCTTCTGGAAAGGAAGAAAAATTTACAATGCCGGATACAAAATATACAAAGAATATTAAACCTTGTAATTATGATAAACTAACCGACGAAGGTTTTGTTCCCGAAAATACTTATGTAGACGGGGACGATATTATCATTGGTAAAGTATATCCTATTAAAGAAAACAAGAGTAATGGTTATATTTATAGGGATAGTAGTACTGCTTTAAGGGCAAATGAGAGTGGATTTATCGATAAAACATATATTAATTGGAATCACGAAGGCCATAGATTTTGTAAGATAAGGGTTCGTTCTGAAAGAATACCGACTGTAGGAGATAAATTCTCTTCTCGACACGGACAAAAAGGTACTGTTGGTATGGTTTATAGACAAGAAGATATGCCATATACGAAGGAAGGGATTGTTCCTGATATAATTTTAAATCCTCATGCTATTCCATCTAGAATGACTATTGCTCAATTAGTTGAGAATGTATTAGGAAAAGCATGTGTCCATTTAGGCGGACACGGAAATGGAACACCATTCGTGGAATGTAATTTAGAGAATATACAGAATGTATTGGAAGAATATAATTATGAGAAATACGGCAATGAAGTATTATATAATGGAAGAACTGGAAAACAAATGAAGGTTTCTATCTTCATTGGACCTACATTTTATCAGAGATTAAAGCATTTAGTGGATGATAAAATACATAGTAGAAGTCATGGACCTATCGTTCAATTAACGCGTCAACCTTCGGAAGGTAGGGCACGCGATGGAGGATTGAGGTTTGGTGAGATGGAACGTGATTGTATGATTGCCCATGGAACAACACAATTCTTAAAAGAGAGAATGTTGGATGTTTCGGATAATTACAGATTATATATTTGTAATGATTGTGGTATTAAGGCGGTAGTAAATCCTGATAGGGATATATATTATTGTAAGAATTGTAATAATCAGTCTTCGTTTTCAGAGGTGAGAGTTCCATATTCTTGTAAGTTATTAATGCAGGAGTTAGAGGCAATGTCTATTTCTCCTAAGATTTTTACATAATTTAAAATATTATTTATACATTTTTTATATTTCATTTTTAATAAAAAATTGAATATTAAAAAACTATAATTTTTTATTAAAAAGAAATTTAAAATGTCTGATTCAAAAACATCATCATTATTTATAGCATTTGACCGTTCAGGATCTATGGGGATTTTCCCTAGAGATACAGTTATTAAAGGTCTTATAGATTTGATTTCTAAACAAGAGAATATTGAGAAAATTGTTCTCATTATGTTTTCAACAGATTGCGAAGTTGTTTTTAATGGGAAAACACTAACACGCAAAGTGATAGAAAAACATTTTAATACAGGAGGTTGTACGGCTATGAATGACGCTTTTTTGAAAGCACTATCATATGCGGAAGACGACACAAGTGACAAGAAGATTGTTCTTTTCCTTACTGACGGTGAAGAAAATTCTTCTAAAGCAAATATTACAGAAACAAGAGAAAAAATTGTAGAAGCACAAGAAAAAAGAGTAGTAATGCTCTCTTTGGGTATTTCTCCAAGTGTTGCTGAAACATACGGTCTACCTACAGAACAATGTATTGAATTTCAACATTCAGAAGGAGGTATGAGAGAAGTTATGCGCGCTGCTTCAGAAGTAATGCGCAGTCATACTAGTGGAGAAGATGGAGAAACAACTTTTACAGCTTGTCACCGAGCAATGTCTTCTCAATTGGCAGAGGATATCGACGACGAAGACGTTGTTGAACATAGTTCATATACAGGAGGACCTATTCAAAGGGCGAATGCTTGCGAACCAACTGATTATATCAACTAAATTTAATAATATTTTAATAAATTGGAAGATAAATAAAAAAAATAAATTTTTTTATTTTTATAAATTATATGCTACCCAAATTAACAAAAAAAAAAAAAAAATAAAAAAAATACAACCAAAATTAAAAAAAAAAAAAAAGAAATTACAAAAAAAAGCGATATGTGTTATACACCAAAATAATAATAATGTTTCAGGAAATATTAAATTTATTCAATTTAATAATAAAGTTAAAATTATGTATGAAATAAACGGACTAAGTGACGGAAAACACGGTTTCCATATACATAATTATGGCGATTTAACGGACGGTTGTAAATCTGCTTGTGCTCACTTTAATCCAGAAAATAAAAATCACGGAGGAAGAAATACAAAAGAAAGACATATTGGAGATTTAGGGAATATTACTTCAAAAAATAATTTATCTAAAGGATTTTTTTATGATAAATATATTTCCTTAGATTATAAACATAAATATTGTATAATAGGGCGTTCTATTATTATACACAAAGATGAAGATGATTTAGGTAAAGGACGTAATGAAGAATCTAAAAAAACGGGAAATGCCGGTTCTAGACTTGCTTGTGGAGTTATTGGTATAACTAAGTAATAATTTATAAAAAGAGTTCTTGTTTTAATCCTATTGAAGTCGCAAATAATAATGAAGTTACAACATATGGATCTAAACTAGAAGAAGGACGCCTATCTTCAAAATATCCTTTATTTTCTTGGTGTGTTTTATTTGGAATTCGAATACTTGTATTTCTACTTCCTACCCCCGAACTAAATTCTGTTAGAGTTGAAGTTTCGTGTTCTCCGGTTAATCTTTCACAATTATCGATACCATAATGTTTTATATGTAAATCGTGATTTTTTGATAAATTATCAATAGCTTGTTTAATAGTTGAATAACCTCCGTCTTCTCTCATTTCTTTTGTGCTAAAATTAACATGACATCCAGAACCATTCCAATCACCCTTTTTAGGTTTTGCTCTCAAATCCATTATATATCCGTCGTGTTCTAAAGTTCTATTACATATATACCTCAATAATATTAAATTATCAGAAGCTTCAATACCAATATCACATACTTGAAATTCCCATTGCGAAGGAGCAACTTCCGCATTCATTCCCGTAATTGCGATATTAGAATATAATAGATTTTCGAATGTTTCCTCTATTAAATCCTTACCTAAGACATTTCTACCACCCATACCACAATAATAATCTCCCTGTTCTTTACAACCATATTCTTTTCCATATTCATCTAAAAATCCAATTGGAATTAAATTACCATACATATATTTGGAAATGAAAAATTCTTGTTCTAAACCAAACATGGGTTCATATTCTGCATAACTTGTAAAGATTTGATTTGCTTTATATCTCATATTATTTTTATGAGGTGTTCCATCAATATTATAAATATCACATAAAACTAAATAACTTTTTTCAGTCCTTCTAAATGGGTCTAAACAAATATTAACAGGATTTAAAATTATTTCACTATTTCCAGTAGTTGCTTGCGCTGTCGATGAACCGTCATAATTCCATTTTGGAATTGTTTCTAAATTTAAATCTTTTAATTTTACAACTTTTGTTTTACTTCTACAATTATTATTAGAGTCTAACCAAATATATTCAAGTATATAATTCATTATAGTAAATAATATTCATATTTTTTTAAATAAAAAAATTTAATTCTATTTGTAATTCTACTTCTAACTCTACAACTAGTTATATTTAGCAATATTTATTTCTTCTAGCCAAATAAATGGCTTTCTTATTAATTTTTTTATACATTTCTTCTGATATATGCTTATTCCTTTGAATTGTGCGTTTGTCTGCCAGTTTAAAACTGTCTCTCGAATGCTCAATTTTCCTTGATCTTCTCGAGTCTTCGCGAATTTTTCTCTGTTGTCCGCGAAAATGTGTATTAGATTCTGTATTAATTTTAGATTGCATCTTAAATTTTTAATTTACCTTAATATTTTTATTAAAATCAATTTTTTTAAACTAATTTAAATTATTTAAAAGAAATTATAATTATAATTATAAAAATGCTTAAACTTTTCATACTATTATCTTTATCTATTACACACTATACTACTGGTCCAGAATCATTGAATCGGTTTGAAAAATTTATAAAAACATATAACAAAAGTTATTTAACGGAAAATAATTATTGGAGTAGATTTTCAGTTTTTATGGAAAATAGTAATTATATTCAATATAAAAATAGTCAAAACCTCACTTATACGTTAGAAATGAATAAGTTTGGTGATTTAACTTTCAACGAATTTAGTATTCTTCATTTTGGATATAATGGTTTAATTAATCGCACTAATGAAAATGAAAATAATTACGCGGTTGATTATTACAAACATATTAACCGAACTTCTGTAGATTGGCGAGCAGAAGGATTAGTAACAGACGTTAAAGACCAGCAACAATGTGGAAGTTGTTGGGCTTTTAGTGCGGTCGCAACTATGGAAGGAGCACACGCCAAAGAAACCGGAAATTTAACTTCATTAAGTGAGCAAGATTTAGTAGATTGTGTTCCTGATTGCGATGGTTGTGACGGAGGGTGGCCATATCTCGCAATTGATTATGTTATTAATGGTAGCACACCCGGACCAGGAAATACAGTAAATGTAAGTGGTATTGATACAGAGTTATCATATCAGTATATGGGTGTAGACGAAACTTGTAATTTTACCAATTCATCTATTGGTGCGAGATTCACTAATTTAACTAGGATTGACCAAGGTGATACACGTGGTTTATTAAATGCTGTTTTAAATATTGGACCCATTTCAGTTGCGATTGACGCAGAAAGTGATTTACAGTTTTATTCACACGGTATTTTTACTTCTACTAATTGTTCCACAACTATGTTAGACCACGCGGTTACAGTCGTTGGATATGGCACAACTTCTAATGGAACTTCATATTATATTATCAAGAATAGTTGGAATACTGACTGGGGACAAGACGGTTATGTTTATTTCAATGCGGATATTCCAAATATGTGTGGAATAGCTCAGGACGCTTGTTATGCTTCATAATTTTTATTTTCACTTTAATATTTTTTCACTTTAACACTTTTTCATTTTATATTTTATAATTACTTTTCATTTATTTTTATTTATCAGTATATTTTATAAAATGAAATCAACTACAAAATATACAAAAAAACATTTATTAGGACATAAATCGGTTTTGTCATTAAAAACTATGTATAAAATTCTAAAAGAAGGATATTTAAAACCCGGTTCACAAGTAGGACAAGAAGGTCTATGGGGACAAAGTGGAGATGGAATGGATTTTATTTTTTTAATGTTTTTTGATATAGGATATGGGAGATTAATGCAAAAAACATTAAAAAAAGATAAATTTTTAAAAACATGTGATAAACCAAATTATTTGTTTAATCCTGAACTATTATTAGATAGAATTACTTATTTAAATATGAATTGGAGAGGTAAAAAACATACAAATTCTATTAAAATAAATGGTAAAAAAATAGATAATATAGATAAAAAAGTTAAAGAATTAAGGAAAATAATTACTAGTAACAAAAATTTTATGGTTATGTTTACACACGAATTCTTAATTAAGAAAAAAATTAATCTCAAAAAATATCTAAAAAAAATAGTTATTACTGATTTAGGAAAAAATAAAAAAGAAAAAGAATTTTATAATAAAATAATAGATATATTAAAAAAAAATTATCCTAATACTGAAGTTTATACAAAGACATTTTATGAAAAAAAAGAACATTGTATTACAATAAAGTTAAAAATATAATTATATAATATATGCGTAAAAAAATTACTAAAAAAATTTTAAATAATAAAAAGAATAATAAAAAAGTTAGTTTAAAATTAAAAAAAAGTAAAAATAATAAATTAAATATTATTTTTGATTTGGACGAAACATTATTAAAAACTTTAAGTTATAAGGAAGGAATTAATTACATGAATAGTGATAAGAATACCGAATATAAATCTTATCATATTAATAGTAAAACAAAATATAGAAACGTTTTTATTAGAAATCATGCCATATTTCTTTTAGATTATTGTTTTAAACATTTTAATGTAGGAATATGGACCAGTGCACCAATTGCCGCTAAGGAAATTGAATTAAAAAAAATATTTTCAAAGGAAATGTATGAAAAGTTTAATGTAATAATAGGAAGAACCAGTCACGATTTATCAAAAAATGTTTTTTAAAGATATTAAAAATAATAAAAAATTTAAAATGTATAAATATAATAGTTTTTGTGGTAAAAATTTAGATTTCTTATTTGAAGATAAATTTTATTCTAAAATATTTAATCAAAAAAATACTTTATTAATTGATGACTCGCAACCTAATATAGCAATATCTCCACTTAATACTATTTATATTCCAAAATATTGTTATTCTAAAAATGATAATTATTTATTTGATTTATATCTATGGTTAAAGAAAAATAAAAACACAAAAAATATTCAGAAAACAGAAAAAATAAAATTTCACGATTATAAAAAAAACTTCAAATCAGACTGTCAGAATAAAGAAATTTATAAATTAATTAAAACAAAAAAACTAAAATTAGGGGACTATATACAATTCAAACAAAAAGATAAAGATATTAATGGTTTTATTACATATAAAAATAAAAATAAAAATATATATAATATAGTGGAATATGATAAAATGAAAGAAGAAGAACAGGAATTAAAAGAATATAGAAATATTAATATTAAGGATATAAAAAAACTTGTTTTTAATTAATTTATTTTATTTTATTATTATATAAAATGGCAGTTAAAAGTGAATTTACAGATAAAAATATTATCATATTTGTTTTAATTGTAATTGTTATTATAGGTATCGTTCATTTTAATGATAGATCAGTTAACAATAGAAATAATGTAAATAATAATAGAAATAATGTAAATAATAATAGAAATAATAATAATAGAAATAATAATAATAGAAATAATAATAATAGAAATAATAATACTAAACCAATTCAATATATAAATCAAAGACCTATATATGTTGAAAATGATAATGAAGAAGAAAGATTAGAAAGATATTTATTAGAAAAGAAATTAAATAATCAAGAAAATGAATATGAAAATTTAATTGAAAATCAAAAAAATACAATAAATAATTTAAAAGCAAAACAAGACGCACAACAACAATTACTTAATAATATATTAAGTGAAAATAATAATAGTAATATTAGCGGCAATGATATAAATGGAGGAGGAGAAGATAATAATGGTAATAGCAATGTAAGTGGAAATAATATGGGCGGTGGAAATAATATAGGAGGTGGAAATAATATGGGCGCTGGGAATAATATGGGAGGTGGAAATAATATGGGAGGTGGAAATAATATGGGCGCTGGGAATAATATGGGCGCTGGGAATAATATGGGAGGTGGAAATAATATGGGCGCTGGAAATAATATGGGCGCTGGGAATAATATGGGAGGTAATACAAATGTAAGTGGAAATGTTATAAATATGTTAAACGAAGAAGACAATTTTGAACCTTTCGACGGTAATTATGTCGTCCAAGATTTAATATAAATTTTATTTAATAATTTACAAAAATTTTATATAATAGGGTTTTATCCAATTCTAAAAAATATTTTTTTCACTAAATTTTAATTAAACTTTTTGAATTTTATTAAAATAATAATATTATATTTCTTCTACTTCGTAAATTTTTTGATAAGAATCCAAAAATCCAGCTCGAAATCCATATCCTTTAACTTTATATGTTTTTCCTTCTCTAAGTTTGGCATAATCGTTTCCTCTATTATAATCGAATTTAAACCATAAATTACCTATTTGATATATATTTCCTTCTGTATCTACTACATTATAATTAGAAGATCTGCTTCTATATCTAGTATATTTTTCCTCTATAGTTATTACTTTCTCAAATTTTGTAAATTGATAAACTATCAATGAACGAAATAAACTAAATATAATTATTACAGCAAATATTATAAAATAATATTTGACTTTATTATCTGAAATTTTTTTCATTATTCCATTATTATTATTTTTAACCATCTTTATATAATAATATAAGATAAAAGAATTATTGTAAAAAGAATTATTTTGTAAAACCTTTACCAGTTAATTTACATTTTAATACTCTTTCTAATTTTTGTAAAAGTTTAATATCGGGGGTTGCTTTCCCATTTTCATATTGTTGAATTACTTGTGGTTGAACATTAATTTTATTCGCTAAATCTTTCTGTTTCATTTTTAAAGCACTCCTTGCTTCCATTATAGTCTTGGAAATACTCTTATTAACTGTTTCCACTTTTAAATTATCCATATCTTGGTCTAATTTTCTCATTAAATCATTTTCTCCTTTATTAGTATTCTTGGTTTTAATTTCTGTATTACCGTTTCTTTCAGCGTTTTGTTTGTCTTGTTTAGTTTTTTGTTGTTTGCTTCTAAGAATGAGAGGTTCCCAATCTTGATCCGTTATTTTAATATTACTCATTTATAATATATTAATATTTATTTTTTAAATATAATAAATTTTTATGGGAAAAAAATGTCTTTATAAAAAATAAAAAAAAATGAAAAATAAAAAAAATGAAAAATAAAAAAAAAACTCTAATCTTTAGAGAAGAAAATCCATAATTTTCTTTTTCTATTCTAACACTCTGATTGACTTTCACATATCAGCTTTGCTCCGAGTCACAAATTGGTGTATTTGCTTTTACCCCCCTATCTAATATGAGGTGACCCAATAATTGTATTACAGAAAAATAAAAATCAATTTTTTTTTAAATGATACTAGATATAACATTATAATATTTAGTTACCTTTATCGTAATCGGTATCATTAAGTAGACTAAATGGATTTGTATTTTGTGCTTTAGGAAAGTCGAAGTTGAAGATTGAATTCTTTGGGATTTCCCCAATCACAATTTTAGAATTGTGATAGGTTGACCTCATAGTTTCCAATTTGATATAATCCGGATTGGAAAGAAGAGTATTATACCCAAAAGATAAAATGATTTCATTTATGTTTTGATAATTTTTACTAAATTTTTTTTTACAATATAATAAATTTTTATGGGAAAAATATATTTATATATTATATAAATGCGTAAATATACAAAAAAAAGATTGTCTTTGAGAAAAAGTAAATTATCTTTGAGAAAAAATAAATTGTCTTTGAGAAAAATGAAAACTAATAGAAAGAAGAAAACTAATAGAAGTAAAGTAGGAGGAAAAAAAAGTATAAAAAAGAGTAATTTAAGGGGGGGGGGCGTCTGATGATTGGATACGTGAGGATGGCGTAAATGCTTATAGGGAATTAACATATATGTTTGATGGTGATTTTCTTTATAAAAACGTAAAAGACGCAATAATTAATGAAAGACTTAAACTTAACCCCCCCAAAACCAGAAAACAAATAAAAAAAAATTGGAAATTTACAGCTGACGAAATTAGGCAACTTAAATGTAATAATTGGGTTTCTGAAGTTCAACTTCGCTCTAATTTTAAATGTTTTTTAAACTGTACTTATGACAAGGTACAAACTTTAAAAAAAGTATTAATAGATTATATTCCATATATACTTGATAAAGAACTAATACTGAATGATATAGCCTTATCAAAAATGCGTTATAAATTATATAATACAAAAGAACAAAACACAAAAAATAATACTAATGTCATGAATGACCTCATTATTATCGGGGATTTTAGGGGGAAAAATAAATGGGAAGTAACTATAACTGATATTATAGATTTTATTAAAATATGTATGAAAAAATGGTGGGAGGACAAGCATCCTCAAGAAAAAATTAATACAGACTTTAGTGGAATGAAGGTACATGGAAGTGGTGGAAACACCACTACCATTAAGAATCCCCTTTTTAAAGTTGATGAAGAAGATGATGAAGAAGATGATGAAGAAGAAGAATCTGAAGAAGATGACGATGAAGATGACGAAGGCGAAGGTAGACGAATATTGAAATTAAAAGAAGGTGAAGACGCAAAATTCGATGAAGACGTATAATCCCAAATTAATAATAAAATTGATTAAATTTTTTTTTTATCTCTTCTTATTAAAAATGACTATAAAATGGAATATTAATGGATCTATCTTATATTCGGAAGAAACCGATAATACATCTAAAAAAAATAAAATCGCCAGTTTCGATTTAGACCATACTTTAATTAAACCCAAAGGGAATAGAACACACCCAAAAGATAAAAATGATTTCATTTATGTCTTTGATAATATAATTGAAAAAATGAAAGATTTACATAAACAGGGTTTCATTATCCTTGTTTTCTCAAATCAAGACGATTTAATAAATAAACCGGAAAAAAAGGAAATTGTTTTATATAGGATACAAACTCTTTATGACCAAGTTTTTCAAGCAAATAGTATCCCAGTTCAATTCTTTATTTCAACAGGGAGAGATTATTGTAGGAAACCTAACACCGGTTTAATGGATTTCTTTTACGAATTGAAATCTATAAATATAGATAAAAAAAACAGTTTTTATGTAGGTGACGCCGCGGGGAGAACTAAAACACATAAAGATTTCTCGATTATTGACCGAAAGAAAGACTTTTCTTGTAGTGACCGTATGTTTGCTCTGAATTGTAAAATTAAATTTATGACACCAGAACAATTTTTCGAAGAAGACGACCATAGGGCATTTTTAATAGAGAAAACATTTGAAACAAATTTTATGAAAGAAGATAAAGACGGTAAATTAGATAAAAAATATATTAATTGGGAAAAAATAAGTAAATATAATATTGTAATGTTATTAGCACCACCTGGTGCGGGTAAAAGTTCTTTGGCTCATAGAATGTTGAATGAGTTTGGTTATACAGATATTATTAATATGGATACATATAAAACTAAAAATAAATGTTTGAAAATGTTTGACGGATTACTGAAATTAGAAAAAAAAAGAATTATTATAGATAATACACACTCTAAGAAATCAAGTCGTAAAGATTATTTAGATTTAATGAAAAAAAATAAATCAAAAGAAAAAGTTTTACTTCTAAAATTAAATGTAGATAAAACACAAAGTTTCTTTCTTAATAATTTTAGGTGTAAAGTTGAAAAAACAAAAAGATTAGGTGATGTAGTAATTCATTCCTACTTTAAATTCTATGAAGAACCTAAGTTAGAAGAAGGTTTTGATAAAATAATAGAAATACCATTTATTCCCAATTTCAAGGGGAAACCGAAAGAAAGAGAATTATTTTATCAATATTATTAGGTGTATATTATTTACTATTTTTTTTATTTCTAAGTGTATATTTTATAAATAAATCTACAAGTTTTTGAATTCTTGCTTTATTTTCAGAATTTATTTTAGGATCTACTAACATAGAATCATTTTTATTCTCTATTATTGTATCTTTATCTACACGTATCCATTCATTTTTATTTATTTTTTCCCAACCTAATTTTTTCATTTTTGCTATAGTTTCCCCTCTAATTTTTCGTATCATATCAAATTCTTCTTGTGGTTGGGTATCTGGTTTAAAATTTTCAGATTCTATAAAAATATCTTGAGAATTTCTATATTTGCCCATTAATCCAGTATCTCTTTTTGGATTACTTACGAATTCAATTAATGCGTCATACAAATTATAATTTGTTTTTAATTTACTATATAAATTATGTTCTTTTAAGTATTTATATACTACGTCGTGTATCATTACTCCTTTATTTGGGTTTTCTTCCTCATTTATATATGAACAAGAAAACTTTCTTTTATTACCTTTAAGTTTTTCACAATAAATAATATTATATGTTTTTTTACCAACTGTTACATTTCCATAACCGTCATCCGTTCCTATACCAGTAATCTTTCCCGATGGCGTGATAACCCTAAGTTTAGTATTCCATAAATATTTTTTTATTTTAGGTTCTAATTCCTCTGAAGGAAAAATATTACTAGGATTATCAATAAGTATGTCATATGAATTATAACCTCCCATTTATATATATATATATATAAAAATATAGAAAGAAAAGTTATAAAAAAAAAATAAAAAAGTAGATAAATTTATAAAATAATAATAAATATAATTTAATTTAACTTAATTTAATTTAACTTAATTTAACTTAATTTAACTTAATAAGAAACAAAATTCATTTTAACAATATCCTTTTGTTCTTTTTTTGTCAAATCTTTAATTGCTAATCTTTCAATTTGATACCCTCTTGGATATGTAATTACTTTTTTTTTCAAATTATTAGGAATATAAATAATATTCCTAGCAAGTTGTAATGTTCCTCGTTCAATTTGTGAAAGTGTCATTTTCATTTTTCTTTATCTATTTATTGAAAATCAATTTTTTAATTATTTGTTAATTCTTATATTTAATAATTATTATATTTAATAATTCTCATAACTCGTAAAACGCTCATTTATTTTAATATTCCTTTGATTCATATACCTATATAAAACATTGATATCCCCTGCTTTATCATTTGTTCCCGATTTCCCAGAACCCCCAAAAGGTTGTTGTCCTACTACTGCTCCTGTGCTTTTATCATTAATATAAAAGTTCCCCGCACTATATTTCAATACATCGTCGGCAGTTTGTGCGAATTCTTTATTTTTACTGAAAATTGACCCAGTTAAACAATAATTATTATTATTTTCACTACATATATTTAATGTATCTACTCTATCTTCGGTTTTATATGTATAAACTGCGAGTAAAGGAAGGAAATATTCGTCATGGAATATACAATGATTCGGATTATCACATTTAACCATAACCGGTTCCATTAAATAATGTTTATTATTATTAAAAGCACCACCATATACTAACTCCGTTTCTTTATCTTCTAATATATTTTCTATTAATTTCTGTCCTTTTATAAAAGAGGTATGATTAATTAAACCGTAATTAATATCACCTTTCATAACATTATTAAATAAATCTTCAGATTTTTTAATCATTTTTTCTTTGAAAATAGGATATAAATCTTCATGTAAATATACTCTCGAACACGCAGAACACTTCTGCCCTGAATAATTATAAGCACTCTCAAATGTCATATCTACAATATGATTTATATACTCTTCATCTTCTAAATCTATAGTATCAATAAAATGGAAATTTTTCCCACCAGTTTCACCAATTAATCTAGGATAATTATCATATTTTCTAATATTTTTTCCTACATTTTCATATATATTCTCAAATACTTCACTACTACCTGTGAATGTTATACCTCCTAATTTATTACTATTTTTAATTTCACTCATAAATTCATTTGGTTCCATAGGAATAAAATTACATATTTCAGGTGGCATACCACTTTCCACTAATATTTCCCATATCATAAAATTAGATAACACCGCATTATCACTAGGTTTCCAAATAACACTATTACCTAACATTAAAGCACTCGTTACCATATTTCCAGCAATTGCGGAAAAGTTAAAAGGTGTTACTGCTGCGACAAAACCGTTTAAAGGGTGATATTGTGAAATATTTTTGGTTCCTTCTGGACTAATAGGTTGTTTTTGATATATTTGTTGGACGTAATCCACATTAAAACGAAGGAAATCCGCCAATTCACAAATGATATCTAGTTCTGCCTCGTAAGGTGTTTTATTTTGACCTAAGATAGTTGCTGCAATTAACCTATCATAATATTTATTTTCTATTTTATCTGCTGCTGTTAAAAAAACTTCTAATCTTTTATCAATACCCATATGATTCCAATGTTTTTTTGCTTCAGGAAATGATTGTAAACCTTCATTTAATAAATTTTTAGGAGTATAATGGAATTTAGCACTATAATAATCTTTATCATATGGAGATATAATTTCTTGATATTCACCTTTATAATGAGCTACACCATTTATAATTGCTGGTACTGGGTTACTATCATTAACAATTTTAAATTTATAAATATATTCTTCTATTTTAGGTGATATAGAAGAAGTGGGTTTTAGTTTAGGCAATAAATTAGTTGGTTTTACTTTAGTTAAATGTGATAATCCTTTAAACATATAATTTATTTTTACGTGATTTCTTTATATAGTTTACAAAAAAAATAAATTATTTTTCAATATAATTATTTACTTTTTTATAAAAAAAAATTGATATTTAATTTTTTGGAATAAATAATTAGAAAAATGACTAAACAAATATTGGTTCAAATACCAAAATTTTTGTCTAAAATCGCAGTGCAAACTTCTTACAAAGAAGAAGTAGCAAGAAGTGATATAGTTCAAGAAGAATATAAACTTCTATCTGAAGGAACAAAAGAAAACTTATTCAATTTGGTTGAAAAGTTTTTGGATGTAGAAAACGAACAATACCGAAAACTGGTTCAATGGTTATTTATTGTAATCGATGAAGCAGAATGTAGAGAAACAAATCCTTTTTATCAAATGATTGAGGGAACTCGAAATATTGTTGATTCCGAGGAAGCAGAACAAACAGAGAGAGATAGAGAAGAAAAGGAATATGAGGAATGGGTAGAAAAGTGTCCTGATCCACATGCGATACAATACAAAACTGATCTATGCGAGAAAAGACATAAGGAATGTATGATGATTGGTTGTGACTTGGAATATCTATGGCACAACACATCAAACCTTCCCATGTCTTTGTAAATAAGTCAGATACAATATTAAAAAAATGTTAGATATTTCTAACTATTTTTTTATTTATAATATTATTGTTTTTATTACTACTAAGTTTTTTATTATTTATTAATTTTTTTTTAGTTTTTTTGAATTTCATTGAAAAAATTTTTTTAGTTTTTTGTTTTAATTTTTTTTTTGATTTTTGTTTTAATTTTTTTTTTGATTTTTGGTTTAAGCTTTTTTTTAAAAAGCTTTTTTTAGTCGAAAAACTTTTATATAATTCACCTAAATTATATTTATATGTTTCAGAGAAAACTACTTCTTCTTCCATAAGTTCCGATATAAGTAGAACTACTCTTTTATTAACTTCTGTTATAATTTCTATGTAATTTTTCCCTTTAATTTTGGTAGTATTTTTCATTGCTTTTCTATAATCTTCCAAAGTTTGACATTTTTTACCATTAACTTCTTCGATAATATCATATTCTTCAAGGACTTCTAAGTTTGCTAAAGTACTATTAGGGAAAACGTGTGTTATAATAAGTTTTTTTTCTGTTTTATTTTCATTATTTAAGTATTTCATTATATTATTTATACGATTAGTAATTTTTGAAGCGTCGCTTAAATTCAATTTATTTATAATTTTATCTAAATGATTTTCAGTTAATTCCATAACTATAAATCCCCCAAATACTTCATAATCTATAGTTTTTTTTTCATATAATTCATATTTTTTATTAATTGTAAGTTCGAAATTATTGTATTTAAATTTCTTTTTATGTAATTTTTTTCCTCTCCAATATTCTATATTTATCATTTCATTATTTTTTACCATTTTTAAAATATCGCTAAGTTTCATTTTTTCATTAAACCATTCCTTATCAAATAAACCAAAATTATCCACTTTAATACCATTAATAGAACAAATAATATCTCCCTTCTTTAACCCCGATTTTGAAATAGGACTACCTTTAAAAACTTCCTTTACATATATACCATTTTCACATTTACAACTTTTAACATCCAATAAAGGTTTATTGGTATTTTGATAGGATAAACCTAAAAATGGTCTCTTTATCATTTTATTCTTACCTTTTGCTAATAATTCTTTTATTAAATAATAATAAGCAATAGGCGTAGCATATCCTACATTATTAGCGAATAATATACCCGACGAATTTATACCTATAACTTTATTATCCAATAATAATGGTCCACCTGAATTTCCTGGGTTAATAGGTGTGTCTGTTTGTATTAGTGTATATTGTCTTCCACTAATAATACCTTTAGTATATTTAATATTATCTTGTCCTAGAGGGAAACCTATGGCATATACGTCGCTTCCTGGTTTAATATCGTAAATTGTTTGTTGTTCGTGTAATTCGTAATAGTCTGTATTTTTATAATTTTTAGTTTTTAAGAGAGCAATATCTAAATCAGGGCATAATCCAACGATATCAACTTCTATTTTTTCTTTACCGTAATTAGGTATTTGGATATATACTTTTTTAGCGTTTTCTACAACATGACTACAAGTGAGTATATAACCTTTATCGTTAATGAAAAATCCGGTACCGATACTTTTACTGGTATTTGAGTTTTTATATGGATGGATCCAATCTAGACTGATTTTTTGTGATAGTATTTTTACTGTTTTTTGAGAAAGTGACTGTGTATTTATTTCCATATATTATTTATTTAGAAATAAAAATGAAAATATAAAATTGATTTAAAGAATTTAAGTAAATTTAATTAAGTTTAATAAATCGCAATGGAAATTATGAATAAATACAATAACCTATATAATGATATTTTTCTCAAAGAAGGAAAGCAAATCCAGAAAGAAAATATTTTTAAAAAAAAGGAAGTAACTGATTATCCACAACCTACAAAATATAGAATTTCAACTATGACTATGATAACTAGTTTTAATTGTAATATAAATTTGGAGGTGGTAAGTAGGTATTTCAAATTAGATAATAAAATTATTTCAATGGTTTATGGTGATAAACCAGTGAAAAGTATGAATATCAAGAAAAATAATAGACCTTTCTTTAATCAGGCAACTATTATTGTGAAATTAGATCCATTAAAGAATATTAATATTAAGATATTTAGTAATGGGAAAATCCAAATGACTGGAGTTAAAAAAAAGGTAGATGGAGAGGCCGCATTACAATTAATTATGGAAAAATTGAAGAAAACGAATGGTATAATTCCAGTGAAATATTTATTAGATTCTCAACTCATTAAATATTATTTAGAGTTAATAGATGAACAATATATTGATGAAATTTTTTATGAATTAAATAAGGATAATAAACCAGTATTAATGAGGGACGAGTTGCTTAAAATTATATATGAAAAGAAAGGAGAAGATATTGGTATATATGCGGAATCTATTGAAGATTTATCTGTTATTAAAATAGAGAATATAGATATAGTTTTAATCAATAGTGATTTCAATATTAACTTCAAAATTAAACGTAATAATTTATTCTCTATACTTTCCAAGGATTATAATATAGTTACTAGATATGAACCCGGAATTTATCCAGGTGTTAATAGTAAATATTATTGGAATAAGGATTATGTGGGATATGAATATGAGGGGAAATGTTATTGTACTAAGAAATGTATAGGTAAAGGGAAGGGTAATGGAAATGGGGATTGTAAGAAGATTACTATTGCGGCTTTTCAGAGTGGGAGTGTTATTATTACTGGAGCGAGAGAGATATTACATATTGAAAAAGCGAAAAACTTTATTAATCGGGTATTTAGGGAAAATTATGAGTTAATTAAGAAAGTTGACGCACCTTTTATAGAAAAAGTAAAGGAACAAAAACCTAAGAAATATATTAAATCAAGTGATATTATTTATATTGATAAGAATGATTTAGATAACAAATTTAATAAAGATATTTATCAAAAATATTTGAAGCATATTACTATGAAAAATATGAAAGTATAATTAAATGAAAGTATAATTAAATGAAAGTATAATTAAATGAAAGTATAATTAAATGAAAGTATAATTAAATGAAAGTATAATTAAATGAAAGTATTTATCTTGACCATTCAAGAGAAGATTCTGGAATAATATTATTTTTTACTTGCCAATTCATAAAACCTAAAATTTTTTTTAAATTTTTTTGTCCTTGTTTTCTAATTTTATATCTATCATTAATTGAATCTAAAACACTTAAATTAAGTGCCATTATAGAAGAGTGTAATTGTTTTTCACATTGAAATTGAACTTTTTCTAATTTTTTATCTAATTTTTTACTATTACATTTGTCTGATAAAATTCTACTATATGCTTTATCATTTTTAGCACTATCTTCCATAAGTTTTTTAAAATCATTTTCTGAAATATTCATATGTAAATATGGTAATACACCATAAATACCAATATGTTTATTTGAAAATCCTCTTTCTTTATCAAAATGTATTTCGTCTTTTACACCCTGTAACATAAAAGCGCCTAATTTAGCAGAGAAACTAGGTTTTTTTGCCAAAGAAACAGTTTTTGCCTTATCATTATATTTATTTTTTTTAGTTTTATTTTTTTTACCAAACTTTTTTAAAGTTTTTGGCGGTCTATACATAAACATTTTATTTTATATATTAATAAAATATTTTTTTATTTAATATTTAATTAATTGATAATATAACATTAATGGTAAAAATTTATCTATAATTTTTTGTGCTTCAATATCACAATCTATTAATTTCTTTATTTTTTCATTATTATTAATTATAAGTTTATTTTCTTTTTTTTTATTTAATTTATATTTAATTTCATAATTTAACATTTCAACAAAATTCTCTAAATTATTCATAATTTGATTTATAAAATATATTTTTTCTACAAAATCATCATCTCTATTATAATTTTCTTTTTCGGAATTATTATTCTCTTTTATCGACAATAAACTTAAATTTTTATTTAATTTATTTAGTTTTCTCTTTAATTTATTTGTTTTTTTTCTTTGTATGTTTAATATTTTATTATAAAATTTCATTTTATAATAACATATTTATTTTTTGTAATTTATAACCGTATTATAATCAAGTATATTATACCTATTATCTATATTATTCGACCTTATCCACTAAACCATATTCCAAACATTCATTACTATCTAACCATAAATCTCTCTTTAGCAATCCTTTTAATTGTTCTTTTTCTATTGTTGTATGTTCTTTATAAATTGATTTTATTTTTTTAGTTATTTTTTTTAAATTAATAAATTCATCCTTAATCTCTTCCATTTTACCCCAAAATCCACTACTTAATTGATGTATTAACATAAAAGAATTGGGTCGAATAATTCTTTCAGAACATACAACACTTATAATAGTAGCGGCACTGGCGGCACTTCCCTCCACAATAGAAGTAATTGGTATTGGATTAGAAATTATAGTATCAATAATGGATAAACCTGCGAAAACACTCCCACCAAAACTGTTAATATGAAGATATATATTTAAATTTCCTACATTAAAATCCGATTGTACCGCTAATAGTTTTTTAGTAATATCTCTAATAGAAGTATTAATTCTAACCGCGTTTTTAGTATTTACATTTCCATAAAAATAAATGTGATTATCTCTAACAGAAACAGAATCACCCATACCAAAAATATCTAAATCAACCATTTCAGGTTCTTCTGCTTCCACTTCTTCATCTACTTTTCCTTTTTTATTTCTAACAGTATTTGGGCCAAAAGATAAATCATAGGAACGTTTAGGCATTTTATATAAAAATATTTAACTATATTTCTTTAGATTGATTTAATAAATTATTTTTATATAATAAAATTTAATAAGCATTTTATTAATATTAATAAAATTGAATAAGCATTTTCTATATTATTTCAAATAAAAATGAATACTTGTTCAATTTGTTTAGAGACTGATACAAAAGAAACACATACCACTATTTGTGGTCATGTCTTTCATAAATCGTGTATTTCTACATGGTTAAAAGAAAAGAACTCTTGTCCTATGTGTAGGAAAGAACAGATTATTATGTATATGATACATAGTATTAATAGAACTAAAGAAAATACAGATTATAAAATTGTTCAATGCTATGAAGTAAGTGAACAAGAATTATATCTGGGCGAAACTACTTTCAAATGTGCATATGAGCAATTGGTAAATCAAGTCCCACAGGGATGGATTAATATTGATTCTGGAGAAGAATCAAGTCCTATTGCTCCTGTATATATATTGGAAGAAGAAGATACAGAAGTATTTATCGATTATTACTTTCGACAGTTACTATTGTTTAATGAAGGAGAAATAGATACAACCAAAATTGTAGAGAAGAGAGGAATTGATACAGTTTACTATACTTCTATACAGAATTTGAATATAAATGGGAAAAGTATAAGTTCTAGAGAATACTCTATTATGGTTGAATGGATATATGACGTTATGTGTAATCTTAAGTTGGAATACACTTTTATTTATAGAGGTTCGATGAATTCTATACTTCTAGATTTGGTTACTATGACGATTCTTGAACTAGAAATGACAAAAAGAAGCACGTATCAAACAGCAATTATTGCGGCTATCTATACAACTATAAAATTTTATGAGAAAAAAGAAATCAGTAGAGAAAAATTGATTTGGTATACTGATAACTCTTCGAAAATGAGTGTTTTAAATAACTTCATTCATTTTCAAGATGTTAAAGTAGAAAATAATATTTCCAAAGTTTTATAAGTGTAAGATATTCATAAAGTAAAAAATTGATTCTAAATAATCTTTTTTTTTATATTGAAAATGAGTTATAATTTAGTTCAAACTGGAGGTTCTTCAATAGTTCTTGGAGAAGGTCAATATAATAAGTTTGTTTCTGCAAAGAGAAATAAATTATTTAAAATTACAAAAGTTAGTGATAGACACGACGAATTTAAATATTTATCAATTATTAGAGAAATAGAGGGTTATGAGAATCATTATTCTATACCCGACGAAATAACATTTCTGATAAAACCAACAGATAAGTTCTATATACATTTACAAAAGTTAGTTCAACACGAAAATATAAAAATATTCGGGGAGCCTCTTAAATGTTTCTATATTAATAATGCAGGAGATAAAGAGTTATATGATACTATAATGGATATAAATGATAGAAAAGATTTCAGTTTTTGGGGGTCTTATAATGATATATTGGAATTTAGTAAAAAAATTATGGAAGGTCTAAGTTTTCTTCATCAAAAGAAAATTTGCCATCTTGATATAAAACCCGAAAATATTATGGTGAATACAATAACAAGGGAATTTAGATTGATAGATTTTGGTTTCTCTTCAATTGAACCATTTGACGATTACGTTCATAAAATTAGAGGCACTCCTGGATATTTTCCAAAATTCTTTAATATAGAAGAAGTTGCACCGTGGTTACCTAAAATTAAAGCAAAAGACACTTATTTGGTGAATGGCAAAATTCCTTTCAGACAAGATAGAACATTAGTATATAAAATAGATAGTTATTGTTTTGGAAGAACTCTACATTATCTTAAATATATATATAAAAAAAATAAAACATATTCTTGTTATAATTGGGAAACAGGGGGAGGTAAGCAGATAAACAATATAATTTCTTCTTTACTTGAAAATGACCCAGTAAAAAGATTAACTATAAAAGAATGTTTGTCTAAATACTTTTGAATGCAAAACAAAAATGAAATAATAAAAACTTTTTATTTAATAAGTTATTATTCTAATTTATACTAAAAGAAATAGGTATAACAAATGTAATTTATTATAAATTTGTATAAATTATACCAAGATAGTATATTATATGTTATTTTCATTTTTTCATAAAATGATAGCTTACATCTTTCCTTAAAAACATCATAATCATTTTCAATAATTTTATTATGAATAGAAGAATATAATACTTTGGATAAGTATATACATTCTTTATCGTCTAATCTATTTATTCCTATTTGGGAGAAATCATAATATTTATTTGCCTGTTGAATTTTATAACTAACTAACTTTTTAACATTACTAAATTGATTATCTTTAATAGTATTATTTAATATTTTAGGTATATCAAATTCTAACGATACCTTAAATTCTTCTTGGTCTTCTATTGGAATATATACTCTACTTGGTTTCATTTCATAATCTTCTCTAATATCTCTAATAAAATTAGTTAATTGGAAAGCTCTACCTAAACTGTAGGCATAATCTAACATTTCGACACTTTGGTCTTTATTATCCATAATTGAAAACATAACTTCGCCGATAATTTCAGCAGAACCTAACATATATTCTTCTAGCTCTCTGTATGTATTATAACTAAACTTTTCTAAATCCATTCTCATAGAAGTAAAAAAATATCTAATACAATTCTCACTAATTTTAATTTTACTAAATGAATTTATAACTGCCGGTAATATTTTATAAAATAATTCAATATTTTCATTGTTTTTTAAAGAAAAATTATCTAAATAAGTTAAATTATCAAAATTGGTATTATTTTTATTTTCATTGAAAATAGTGAAAAATAAAGTTTCTAAATCTAATAATATCTCTTTTTTCCTAATTAAATTTGTTTTTTTATCACAATCTACAATATTATCAATAACTCTAACAAAACCATAAAAAGCACATATATGTTTAAATTTTTCTTTCTCAAATAAAACTGCACCTAAATAATAAGTTTTAGCATATTCGTAAAAAATATTCCGACATATCTTATATGATTTTTGTAGTTTATTCATTTTTTTATAATTATTTAAATAGTTAGGGTAATTATTTAAATAAATAAATATGAAAATGTTTAATTTAAATGAAGAATTAGATATACAACAAAGTATAATGACAAATTTCTTAACTTCTTTTGTTATATCACATGGGTTTTTAGATATTTTTAAATTCAAAAAGTTAGAAAGTGATACATATTCCTATTTATTAATATCTGGAGTATTTTTTACTTTATTGAAAGTATTTCCGAGTATATTATTATTAGTTTTTCTTTCTTTATCTATAGATCATTTTAATAATGATTTAATAGTTATTTCTAGAAATTTAAAATTAGGAACTTCATATACATATCATAATTTTTTTGGATATGGAACAACTATATTTATGGGAACATTAGTAGGAATGAAAAATTATAATTTTTATATTAAGGTAATAAGTTATTTAAATGAAAATAGACATAGTGCAAATTTAATATATTGTATATTTTTCATTATTTTATTATTACATACTATTACCTGGTTATATTATTTTAGTAAAAAAGAAAGAATAATGTCTGGTATATTAATTTTAAGTGGTTATTTATTAGGTCCATTTTATCATATATTATATTACTTATCATTTATTCATTTGCCTATTGCGATAATAAGATTATTAAAATTTAATGAAGTGAATATATGGGGTAGAATATTATATGTATTTTTATTAATAGGTTTATCACTAAATAATTTAAGTAATTCGTTTATAATAAATGAGAAAAGTGATATTCAAAATTTTGGATTTATAGGTATTGCAATATTATTAACTCATATGACAATTGCAAAAATTTATTATTAAATTATTTTTTTTTTAAGATAAAATAAAATATAAAATATAATATATAATTATAAATGTTAAGATCCAAAATAATTTTGTTTAATAATTTATTAACAAGTGTGAGACTTTTTCCAACGGAGAGGGTTTTAAAAGATTTAGATATGATTGTATTAAAAAATATTGATATTAATTATAATGGTGGAGAATTAATTAGAGAAGCAATAAGTTCGCATAGAATCGAAGTAGTTAGAATGTTATTAGAAAAAGGAGCAATTATACCTCCTAATTTTAATGCTTTACACAAAGCAATATACACACGTTTCCATTCGGAAGAAGAACTAATTGCTTTAGTTGATTTATTATTACAACAGGGAATTGATATAAATGACAAAACAAGAGGAGCAAGTCCATTAGCTGCTGCTATTCTATTTAGAAAAGTAGAGGTATTACGTTTTTTAATAGAAAAAGGAGCAAATTGTAAAAAAGGTATGTTAAGATATACGGTAGAAGCACCAATAGATGATAAAATAGATAAAAATATTGAAATTCTGGATATAATAATTGAAAATGGAGCAAGACCAGCACTTTACGAGGACTCATTATTGTTTGCGTGTTATCATCCAATTCCAAATTTAATAATAATTGAAAAATTATTAAATATAGGTGTTGACCCAAATATACGTGATATTTTAAAAGGACTTGTAAAAGATATAATTGATAACATACGTATGAAAAAATTAAGAAATGCGGATCAATATCAAATACAAAGTTTAGAAAGACAAATAAATGTGAGAATTCAAATTATAGAATTATTATTAAAATATGGTTTAGACCCAAGAATAAATATAAGTCAAGAAGAACAAACTATTTTAAAAGACAATTACCCTCAAATCCAAGAATTATTATCTGAAAAATTACTTTTTTGGAGACCATTTTATCAAATAACAAGATTTGATTTTAGATTAGAAAGACCTCACGTATATGGTGCATGTAGTGCCGTTTTATTATGCGGTGAAAGATTAGATAATTTATCTTATATAAAAGGAGACTTACACCAAATGGAAACACTGCCGCCTGAAATATGGATACATATAATGAGTTTTTTAAATATGAGAGATATGGGTAATTTCTCAAATAGAGGATCTCAAAGATTTTTAACAGGACCAGTAGAAGAAACGGAACCTTCTTCTTCACCTCCTAAAATAGAAGAAATAGAACAAGAACAAGAACACGAACAAGAACAAGAACAAGATAATAATTCTGATTTAAGTAATTGGGTTGAGGTCGGAGAACAACCACAACCACAACCTGAGCAACCTGAACCACGAAAATCAATATTAGGTAAATTATTTCGTAGAACAAAGGGCGCCAAGGGCGGAGGTAAAAAAGATAATACAAATAAACAAAAGATTTTTGATTTAGTAAAAAAAATATTAAATATGAAAGACCGAATATTTGAAAATAAATGTGAAGAATTAATAGGTATTACTATATATGAATTAGAAAGTTTAACATATATGATGGAAAATATGACTAAAGAAGGAATACATAAAATTCCATTATTTTTAAAAGTATCAGATAAGGTATCTAAATATATTAAAACTGGTAATAAAAATACAATGAAATCTACAACAATGAAAAAGAAAAATACAATGAAATCCACAACAATGAAAAAGAAAACTACAATGAAATCCTCAATAAAGAAAAAGAAACACATACAAAAGAAAAAGAAACATACACAAAATAAAATGAGAATGAAACAAGCAAATATAAAAAACTTAACTTTTTATAATAATCCAATTCAAGTATAATATATTTTAAATTTAACTCTTATTTATAATTTATCGTCTACTAATATCATAATTTTTATTAAACCAATTTATAGTTTCTTCTAAACCTTTTTTGATATCAGTAAATTGAAAATCAGGGAATACTTCTTTTAATAATTTATTAGAAGCAGTTTTTTTATATTGTCCGTCGATATATGTTGTATCATATTGTATTTCATTTTTAATATTAAATATTGTTTTTATTATATTAGCAATACAATTTATGCTTTGTTCTTCTTCTTGAGCCAAAATAATATTAGGATATGGAAAATGTGTTTTTTCTATTATTTTCATAATTAATTTAGCAATATCATCACTATAAATAAATTGTCTTAGTGCTTTTCCTGTTCCTTTTAATATAAATTCTGTATTATTTTTTTTAGCTAAATAACATTTATGTATTAATCCGGGTATAACGTGACTATCTTCTAAATTAAAATTATCATTAGGTCCGTATATATTGGAAGGTATAATACAAATAAAATCTTTATTGTATTGTTCTCTATATTTTCTTATATGTATTTCCATCATTCTTTTAGCGTAGGCATATCCTTCGTTTGAAAGATGAGGTTCGCTATTATGTAACATATTTTCATTAATTGGATATTCTGTATTATCTGGAAAAATACAAGTAGAAAGACAAGCAATTAGTTTTTTAATATTATATTTATAACAACATTGAACTATATTGAAATTAATTTGTAAATTATCTTCTAATATTTCTACCTTTTTTTCCATATTTTTATATAAACCTCCAACATTAGCTGCTAAATGAATTACTATATCTGGATCATTACTTAAAAATAACATTCTTGTTTCTGTTAAACTTGTTAAATCATATTCCTTACTACTTACAAATATAAATTCATAAGTAGGATAATTTTTTATTATTTTTCTTATTGCTGAGCCAACTAATCCGGTTCCTCCGGTTACTAATATTTTCATTTATATTATAAAAATATTTTATTATTTTATATATGAAGAAAGAAATTATCGAATGTCATAAAGATACCTCTGTATGGATTGGTTCTTCATTATGGGATAAAAATAAGAGTGGTTTAATAGGATATAATAAAAAAACTAATAAAATGGTATATAAGAAAGATAATAGTAAAACTTGGTATGAGGCAAAAAATCAAAGTTTAATAATTAAAAAATTATTAGATTATTTGGATTTTGAATCTGGTAATATGAATGATAGAAAAATTAAAGAAATACTTATTAAAAATAACTCTATTAAAAATAAATTAAAGAAGACAACTAAAAAAAAGAAAAATAAATCTAAGAAGACAAAAAAAAAATTTATACTTTTTTAGTTCCACCGTGATAAACATAACCATAATTATTATCTATCATTTGTTGATTTACAGATATTTCATCTTCGTGATTTACAAATAATTCACCTAATAATCTACCATATTTATCAAATCCACCGCATTTTAAATATACTAATTGGTCGGGTGAATTTGCGATTAATGATTTTAAGAAGTTTTTAGATTCTACTGCTTTTTTTTTTATTTCTAATCTATTCTCTAATGATTTCGAAGGTCTCATTTCTGGCGAGTCATATCCATTCATTCTAATATTCCATTTATTAATATGTCCATTATGATTGAATACTACTCTACACGTATCTCCGTCGTATATATCAACAACTTTACAAAGTTTCATTTGTCCGTCTAGAGAGAATTTGGGTGTTTTTTTATCACAAGATTTCAATTGACAAATAATTTCGTCTGTTTCAAAATTTCCCGATTGTGAAATTTCTTTTTCATTATTCATTTTATATTATATACATATTTTTTTTATTTTAAATATATATAATATGAATAAATACGGTAAAGTTTTTGGTTCTTGGAAAAATGGGTCAGATATTTATAAAGATAAAAACGGATTTTTTATAATTGATTATAATCCGCAAAATAATTTAGAATTTAAAAATTACATCAAAAAGTCTTAAAAAATATATTAATAAAGAAAGTAATAAAAAAAAAAGAAATAATAATAAAAAAAAAAATATAAAAAAAAAAAAAAAATATAAAAAAAAAAAAAAAAAAAAAAAAAAAAAAAAAAAAAAAAAAAAAAAAAATATAAAAAGAAATAAAAAATATACAAAAAGAAGAAATAGATTGTGAATAAATTGATAAATATTAAAAGATTTTAAAATATTAGTATAAGTTATATGATAATTAATATTATTTATATAGCAATTATTATGCTCGTTATTGATTCAATTTATTTAACCTTAATTAAAGGATTTTTCAACAAACAAATTAAAACTATTCAGGGTTCAGATATTAAATTGAATTATTTAGGAGCCGCAATATGTTATCCAATTATGATTTTTGGTTTATATTACTTCATTATTAAAAATAAAAAAAATTATAAAAATAATTATCAAATTGTTAGAGATGCCGTAATTTTAGGCTGGGTTATTTATGGAGTATATGAAAGCACTAATTTAGCAGTATTTAAAAAATGGGATTTAAAAACAGTATTAGTAGACGGAATATGGGGAGGTATTCTATTTGGTTTAACCACTTATATCTATCTATTAATTACTTGAAAATAATTCTTCATATTTTCTTTTTTGAACTCTCTTTCCGATTTCAGTATATGGCGAATGATATATTCTTGCCCACCACATTTGTATTTTTACAATTTTCATATAATACTTTAGATTATATAAACTCATCGACCTAATAAAATTTTCATTTTTAAATAAATCAATATATTTCCATTTTATATCTGGATTTTTTAAAAACCATTCATAAGTTAAATTTTTAGTTTTTGAAATATGTGCCAAATTCCAATTTAATTCTGGGTATTCATCTAACCACTCTAATTGGAAATTTGGATTTAGAATTCTATAAAAATATGTATATTCTTTTAAAATAGGATATTGTTCTAACCATTCTATTTTAAATTTAGAATTACTTACAATATTGGAATAAATAATATTTTTGTCAACTAACTTATTATAATTTTCATTAGATAGAAATATATCAAGCCATTCCAGTTCAAATTTATTTGAATAAGTTAGTTGTCCAAAATCCCAATTTAATTTAGGATTATTTTTAACCCATTCTATTCGAAAATTTGTATTTTTTATAAGTATTGATAAATCAAGTTTTTTTAATAGTAAATTTGGTATTTTAAACCAAGATTCATTAAAATATTTACTACTTGCGATTTCTTGATAATTCCAATTTGCGTTTGGATTTTCTAAAAACATCTCAATCTTAAAGTCTGATATATCCCTTAGTTTTTTATCAAACGTATAATTATGAGAATAGAAATATTGTTCCCATTCTAAGAAAGGATATTCTATAATCCAACTTGTTTTATAATTTTTACTAGTTTTAATTAGATTTGTTTCCCAATTAGAACTAGGATATTTTAAAAACCAATTTTCAGTTAAATTATTATTAGTGCTGATTAATTTAAAATCTGGTTCTATTCCTAACTTTTCAATCCAATCTATATCAAACTTTTTATGTTTGTATATATAATATAATTCTTTTTGTGTGAATGATTTTTTTGGAAAATGTGTTAACCATTCCAATTCGAAATTATCACTAGCAAAAATCATTTCCATATTCCAAGGTAGTTCGGGATTTTCAATTATCCACTTTATATCAAAGTTTTTATTATGATATATATATGGTTCAATATAAACAAAATTATTTTTTACTAACATAAAACATTCATAATCAAAGTTTTTATGTTTAACCAGTTCTGTATATAACCAATTCATATTAGGAAACTTTAATAACCATTCTTTTTCAAATAAATTACTATAACTTAGTATTTTGAAAATTATTTTATTTTGGTTTATATATTCTTCATCAAATAAATCAAACCATTTAATAGTAAAATTTGGATTTTCTAAAATTAAATGATTATTTTTAATATTATGTTTTTTTAACCATTCAAAGTCCGTTTTAGAATCACAAATAATATTGTCAATTGAAACATTTTGTAATTTTTTTAATTCAAATTTATTGCTTTGATATATTAATTTTTTTATTTCTTTGATTTCAAATAGATTTACAATATTTGTAAAAAAATTATAAATTTGTTGTTGATTATATCTTCTAAATTTATTAGAATACATTTTATTATTAAAATAATAATTTTATTTATTCAATTTTATAAAAAAAAAATTTTTATGTAAAAAGAAATAATATAAAGAAAATATTTAAAAATTATCGTCGTGTTCGTCGTGAACATTTTGTGCTCTACCAGAAGGGTCTGATTTAACACCCTCCCACGATGTATTAGGTATCCAGTATTTAGATACATTCTCGCAATTTGGAAATAATTCCTCATATATCTTTCTATAATATAAAGCCTCCTTCGTCTTTGGAGTATTTATACGATACTTATTGTCTAAACCCAACATTTCATTATCTTCAATATTCTTTTCAGTCTCCTTTATAAGAGAATCAACCCAGTTATATCCAACACCATCACTGAATTGCTCCTTCTGCCTCCATAATACACTATCCGGTAAATATTTATATCCTTTCGGATTCATACTCTCCACAAATGCCTTTCTAAGAATATATTTCTCTATTTTAGGTTTTCCTTCTTCACTTTCTCTTATCTTTAAATCGGGTCTTATTGGTATTGCGGTTTCCAAAAATCTCTTATCCAAAAAAGGAACACGAACTTCAACACCCCACGACATAGTACTCTTATTTGCTCTTAAACAATCAAAATAATGTAAGTTATTTACTCTATCAATACATTCTCTATGGAAATCTTCCTCACTCGGCGCATTATGGAAATATAAATAACCACCTAATATTTCGTCTGCTCCCTCTCCTGATAATACCATTTTTATCCCAGATGCTTTAATCATTCTAGACATTAAATACATAGGAGTGCTTGCTCTTATCGTTGTTACGTCATATGTCTCCAATTTATAAATTAAATCACGAATAGCGTCAATACCTTCTTGAATAGTAAAATTAAACTCGTGATGAACTGTTTCCAAAAAATCAGCAACCTCTCTCGCATACTTTAAATCGGGAGAACCTTTTAATCCTATAGAAAAAGAATGTAACTTTTCTCCCCACCCTTTCTTATCATTACTTCTTTCCTTTAAAATTTTATTTGTTATAGAAGTTATTAAACTTGAATCTAATCCTCCGCTTAATAAAACACCAAATGGAACATCCGCCATTAATCTCTTATCAACTGCGTCCGTTAAAGCATTTCTTATTTTATCACATTGTTCTTTTTCAGTTATATCATAATCTAAATTTAAAATATTCTTTTCCCTCCACAATGGTTGATAATATGGTACCAATTCTTTATTCTTTGCCATATAATGTCCAGGAGGAAAAATATGAATTTTACAATCTTTATCCCACATACGAATAGCCTTTAACTCTGAAGCAAAACAAAATTCCCCTATGGTATTGGAAGCATAATATAACGGATTAACACCAATTGGATCTCTCGCTACAAAGAAATCATTATTTTCCTTATCATATAGAAAAAAAGAAAATACACCGTCTAACATATCAACAAATGGAGTCCAATATTTCTGATATAATGGAATTATAACCTCGCAATCACTCTTTGTCTTAAAATCATAACTACCCTGTAATACTATATCCTTTAATCCTTGGTGATTATATATTTCCCCATTTACTGTTAATACTATATTTCCATCCCTACTTATTAATGGTTGGGCACCATTATCCACGTCAATAATAGAAAGTCTTTCGTGAGCAACAACAAACTTTCTTTCATTATCAATATGAATACCATTCCAATCTGGACCACGGTGTCTTAGAGTTTTAGAACATTCTAAGAATTTTTCTCTTTTTGTATTATAATCGTCGGAATGTTCATTTCCAACTACGGCAAAAATTCCACACATTTTCTTATAGATTTATATTAAAATAATTAATTATTTATTTAAATTATTTTATTTATTTAAATTATTTTATTTATTTTATTTATTTATTTATTTATTTATTTATTTATTTTATTTATTTATTTATTTATTTATTTATTTATTTATTTATTTATTACTTTCTATTTTCAAATAATTTATTTATAATATAATATTATAATGGCAGAGAGAAAAAATAATAATAATAATAATTGGGTTATGGTAAATGAATTACAACCAGTTGAAAAAGAAAAAAAAAAAACATTATTAGCCAGAGCTAAACAAAAATCAAATAATACATTAAAAAGTATTAAAGAAAGATTTAATTTTTTAAGACAAGGAAGAAAACCAAGTCCTCCGAGAAAACCAAGTCCCCCGAGAAAACCAAGTCCTCCGAGAAAACCAAGTCGTGTGAGACGTCAAGGAAGAAAACCAAGTCCTCCGAGAAAACCAAGTCCTCCGAGAAAACCAAGTCGACTGAGACGTCAAGGAAGAAAACCAAGTCCTCCGATAAAACCAAGTCCTCCGAGACTACCAAGTCCAACAAGACAAGGTAGAAAGGATACACAAGATAGACAAGTGATACGTCCTAGTTTAACAAATAGTAATAGTTCTAGTTTAACAAATAGATATATGGGTATTGAAGGTCATATGAATTGGGTTAGACGGTGCCCGAATGGGGGCGGAGATCATAAGAGTGTTCAAAACTTAAAAGATTTTAAAAAAAAATGGATACCAGATGCGAATAATAATCCTATGTGTAAATATTGTAAAATAACGTGTAATAGAGGAATTGAACAAGAGGGATTTCGTTCTCCGTGGGATTGTAATAGGTTTGGTTTCGACGGTAAAGGGAAAGCTATAAAAATATAATTATTTTCTATTTTCGAAAAACCTATATCTCAATAATAATATATTTTCGAATTTTTCCATAACATTTGAAAGGAAAAAAATCAATACTTCTATAATATTATCATCTTTTTGTATCATATTTTTAATTTCTTTTTCATATAATTCTGTTTTAGAATCTTCAGAGGGTGACTGAAATTTCCATAATAATTTATTTACATATTCTACTACTTTAACTAAATCGTCATATCTATAAGCATTATGTTTAATCATTTGGTCTATTAATTCTACATCAATAACTCTATTTATTTCTTCTCTATATTCCACTTTATTTGGTACACAACCAACTATAGTATTTATAAGTTCTTTAAGATTGTTAATAAAGTTTAATGTTTCAGGTGGGGTTTTCTCTAAATCTTGTTTCATTATATCCCAAAATGATTTTTTCATATTTTTATGAAATGATTGTACTAACTTATCTATAAATTCTTCTTTTTTTTCTTGAAATTCTTCCCTTTCCAATAAAAGTTTATAATAACTTTTAAATTTTTCTTCACCATTTTTTTTATCTAATATAAGAATTTTTCTCATTATTTTGTTCTTTTCGGATTCAACATTTTTTTTAGTTAGTTCATATAATTCTCCGGAATTTTTATCACATTCTTTTACTTTAATCTCTATGAAATCCATTTCTAAATTATAATATGTTTTAGTCAAATTATACATAAGACATTCTTTATCCATATTCTTCCACTCATCAAATCTTGATATATATTCACTATAATTATTTATAAATTCACCTATTCTTAATAATATTTTCATTTTTATTTTATCATCCCATACTTCATTTTTTTTTAATAAATTAACTACCATTAAAAAATATATTTTCATAGTATAACCTTTAGATTTAAGATTTTTAATTGTTATTGATTTAGGGTCTGTATTCATTATCTCTGGGTAAAATAAAATTGTATAAAAAGAAAAGAATTTTTTTATATTAACTAAAGAAATATCTACTTTAGGATATTTATTTTTTTTTTTCTTCCTTTCATTTTCTTCATAGTATTTCTGTAATAATAAAAAAAAAGATTGGAATATTTTAATATTTTCAGATTTAGATATAAAATTAGTAAATTTAAAAAAATAATCTTTACTAAAATCCTTATGATTTATTAATAAATCTACTTGTATACATAATTTTTTCAATTCTTCCTCCATATATTATATATAAATATATTTTCTATTTTATATTACTAAAGACTTATAAAGGAATTTAATTTTTCAGAGTTCTTTACTAAGGTATACATATCTTTTATTATTTCGCGTTTTTCTATTTTTTCCTTTTCAGAATGGAAATTAGACATATTAGGGTTTTTATTAATTTCTAACAAATAACAATTTAGTTTAGCATCACAAATAATATCTATACCAAATAATTGAAATTGACTAAAATTAAATAATTTATTTTCATTTTCACATTGTTTAGTAATTATATATTTTATACCTAATAATATATCCATTTTATTAGTATCTATTTTATTAGTATCTATTTTATTAGTATCAAATGATTTAATAATGTTTTTTAATTCTGCTAAGTTTTTAGGGTTTTCCCGAATATTATGTTTAGAGTTAGTAATTAACATTTTACTTTTAAAATTATTTTGTGCTAAGTTTTTTTCTGCGAACAATAGTTTATTATATTTATTATAATAAACATTAACTTTATTTTGATTTAGTCTTTTAATTGCTAAAATGTAAATACGAATAACAAATTGTTTATCTAAAATAGTATTGAAAATAAATCTCTGAACTAACTTATAATATCCGAAATTATATGTATTCATAATAGTATTATAATCTCCCTGTATTAGTTTTAGTCCCTTTTTATTTTGAATATTTTTCTTAAGAATATATAATTTATCTTTATTATGGTCTTTTTTAAAATTCTCTAAATCATAATAGTTATCTAATAAATATGTTTTAGGAACAATATGGGAATATTTAGAAGAACGGATAATATTCCATAAATTATTTTTACTAACAAATGAATCAGAATTAGGCAAAAAACCTAAATATTTTATATTTATAATTTCCCCTTTAAAATAATCAATATAAAGTTCATTATATGTAGGGTAATCGGGAATAAAGAATTCATTATATTTAGATTTATCCAGAATAAATAATTCTTTATATGTAGGATTAGAACTATTTTTTATTTCGAAAAAATATTTACGACAATAATAAATAATAAGTATAAAAACAATAAGATATATAATACTTATTAAATGTATAAAGGATTTAGATATATACATTTTAAAAAATTGAATTACCTTAATCTTAATTAAGAAAAGAAATATGGTTAATTCACAAATTAATATTGAAGATAACAAAGTTCAACAAGCGAATAAGCAATTTGTTAAAGAACATATTGACATACATTCATATGTCAATTATTATACAAACCAAAAGACAAATAAAACACAAGAAGAGTTTGAGGTATTTTATTATGCGAATCAAGCAACTTTCTTTGGAATCTGGAAGGAAAATGTGACTGTTATGGTTCTTAGAAACCTAGGACTTAATGTTCTGGATATTCCAGATTTTCCATACTATGATTGTTTTACAGAAGGTATTATGCCGGATCAAATGGTACAACATATAGCAAACAATCTTCCTTAAATAATTTATAAATATAAATATAAATTTATAATTCGTTTTTGATAGAAATAACATTTATATTTTCTAAATCAAAAGCAATAAAATAAGATACATTTTTTATATCTATATTTTTTTTTATTTCTTCAATTAATTTTACTCTATAATCCTCATTCATTTGATCAATAGTCCAATAAAAAACATCTACTTTATCTTTCTTACTAAAATTTATAATTAAAGCACCTTCTTGACCCTGATTATTAAAAAATCTTTCTTTCTGATATATTTCAACTAATTGTTGTTTATTAGAAACTAAAAAATCGTGATTAATCATTTATTAAAAGGAATAAAATTATATTGTATTTTATTCGCATTTCATTCCTATATATTTATTCTCATTTCATTCCTATATATTTATTCTCATTTCATTCCTATATTTATTCTCATTTCATTCCTATATTTATTCTCATTTGTCTTCTAACAAATCAAGAAATTTAAACTTAATCTTTTTAGGAATAATTTTGTATTTTATAATATCATTTATTTTAGGATAAACTGCTGTTTTTAAAAATTGTCTCTTATTCATTGTTGTATCCACTAACTGAATTAAACAAATAGAACTATTCTCTATATTAATATTATCATTATCTAAATTGTAAATAATATTATTAACTAATGCCATTAGATAATCATTTAGGAATTCTTCATTTACAAAATTATTTTTATATAATTCACCTATAAATTGTGCGAAACCCTTCTTAAAAACTTTCTGTTTATTTTTTAAACAGAAATCGTCATAATTTTCTGGATTTAAAACGTCGTCATTACTCTCTCCAAACTCATCTATCATAGATTTAAATAATTCACATTTTTCTACTAACAAATCCGAAAATTTCCCTTCATTTTCACTATCCATTGTATTATGTTTTTTATCCATTATAATAAATAACTTAACATATAAAGGACAATAGGTAGGTTGCATAACTGCCTTATCAAACAAATTCTCTACAAATGTTTCATAATCAAATATATCAATGTTTTCCTCAAATATTTTTAAAATTGATAAAAAAACTGCCGAACTATTCTCTATAGTTAATTTATTCAAAGTTCCATTAATTTCTTTTTTAATTTTATCTTCCTTTCCTGTGTCCTTATTTAAAAATGTTGTTTTTCTTGTTTTAGGAACATTATAATGTTTTTTTTTATTATAATTATTACCATTATAATTCCTTTTATTTTTCTTATTTTTATAATTTCCTAAAAATGAGTCTTTTTGAATAGATTCTTCAATTATTTTTAAGGAATTTTGAAAACTAGTATTATAAATATAACTAATTAAATCCGTAAGTTCTGTATTTTCCTTATTAAGTATAGGATCTAATTTAGTATATGTATCTGAAAATATCTTTTCGTCATATTGAATAACCATTTATGTATTTATTTATATTTTATTTAAGTATTTTTTTATTAAAAATCAATTTTATAAAGTAAAATAAAAAGTAAAAATAAAATATATAATAATTATAAATGTCTACTTACCAACAAAGAAATCAAGAAAATATATATCAAAATAATATATCATTAAATGCGAGACAATTTGAATCTAACCTAGTAGATAGAAATTTCCAAGGAGCAAGAAACCCTATGGAGAGTGGTATTATTCCAAGAAATTTTAATAAAAATATATTAAATAAAAGTAATAAATTTAAAATACATGAGCAATTTCAAGATATGGAAAATTCAGGAGATGAAAAATATATAACTAGTAATTTAACTGGACAAAAAATTAAAGCGAGTGATTTTAAACATAATAATATGGAACCTTTTTTTGGTAGTAATATAAAACAAAATTTAACTCCGGAAGCAACCAGTTCTAAATTAGAAACCTTTACAGGACAAATTAAGAATTTTAAAAATAAAGAATCAGTGGAATTTATGTTTCAACCACAAAAGAATGTAGGACACGTTAATGGTAGTAATATTCATAATAATGAAATATTTGAAAGATTTATACCTTCTCAATTAAGAACAAATGAACACCCTGTAGAAAAAGTGCATGTAGGACCTGGTTTAGACCAGGGTTATTCAAGTAAACCTTGTGGTGGATTAAATCAAACTAATAAAAGAGATTTTATAATGCCTAAAAATGTTGACCAATTAAGAGTATTAAGTAATCCTAAAAAACAATTTAGAGGTAGAGTTATTGCTGGACAAAAAGAATTACAAAGAGGTATTACTGCAAAAGTTAATAAAAATAGACCAGACAAATATTATAATAATTGCGAAGGAAGATATTTTACTTCTGTTGTAAATGCCAAAAATAAAGTAAGAGAAAAAGTTAGAGCTAAAAGAACTAATAGACAATGTTCCACTTCATATTCTGGTGGTGCTGCTCCTACAGTTAATAAAAGACCAGAGAAAAAAGGATTATATAGAAAATCACGAAGAAATTGCTATATTAATAGTGGTATTCGAAATCTTGTGAAAGAGGGCTCTTGGAATCCAAACGAAGACGAAGAAAATTACGGTAAGAATTCTATTGTAATGCCTTTAAACGAAAGAGATACTACGCAAAAAGAGGCACCGAAACTTAATCTTACTTCAACAATTAAATCTATTATAGCTCCAATTCAAGATTTATTTAAAACTACCAGAAAGGAAAACTTTATTGGAAATCCACGTCCAAATGGAAATTTCGGTGCCCAATTACCAAAGAAAATGACAGTATATGACCCAAATGATGTCTTACGAACAACTATTAAAGAAACTAATATTCACGATGTTCGGTCAGGTAATATGGCAGGACCAAAGAAATTAATTGTATATGATCCAAATGATGTGGCAAGAACAACTATTAAAGAAACTAATATTCACGATAATAGAAGTGGAAATATTAACGGTCCTAACAAAACTACTGTATATGATCCAAATGATGTAGCAAGAACTACTCTTAAAGAAACTAATATTCACGATGTTAGGTCAGGTAATATTAATGGGCCGAGTAAAGTTACTGTTCACGACCCGAATGATGTTGCAAGAACAACTATTAAAGAAACTAATATTCACGACAATAGAGAAGGAAATATTGGTAATGAAGCTAAGAGAGGAAAAATATATAATCAAGATGAAGTTAAAAAGACAGTAAGAGAAACATTAGAAGAAGTTGATAAAACAATTAATCTTGTAGGTAATAATAGACATATAGTATATGACCCCAACGATGTCCCACAACCAACCATTAAAGATACTAATATTAATGATATTCGAACAGGAAATGTAGGAATGCCTGGTGTAGATAAAGGAGACGGATATCTTACTAAGGGAGTGCAAGCACCTAATACTAATAAACAATTTACATCTGATAATGAATATACCGGACAGGCAGATGGAGACGTTGGTAAAGGTGGCGGAGAAGGTTATTTAGTAACTGAATATGACGCCAAAACTACACATAAACAATTTACTTCAGATAATGAATATACTGGAAATGCCGATAGTAAAAATGATAAACCTATGTCATACGAAGACGCATATAATGCTGCTTTAAATTTCAATAAAGAGAAAATCGCAGTAGGACGAAAACCAACGGATTGTAATGTTCCTATGAATTCAGGCGAAGACAGTATTAATATTGATATCCGGAAATTAGAAAGCGATATTGTTAATATAAGAGAAATGAACGTTAATAAAATATATAGTTCTGTCCCCGGTAAATTAAATGGAAGAAATACAAGTGATAAAGTTCCATTACCACAAGAAATGAATACAGAAAGAATAGAAGATGATATATTAGAGGCTTTTAAGAAAAATCCATATTCACAATCATTATCAAGTTATTAAGAAAAAAAAATTTATTATATAATTATATATAATGAGAGCTTTATCAATGAAACATATGTTAAATTCTGTTAAACCAGAAAGTAAGGAAAGAATGGTTTTAAATATGAATACTATTATTAATAGTTTATTCGGTTTCCTTATTGCTTTAACTTTTAATGATATAAAAGATACATTAGTGGAAAATGTTTTATTAAAAATAGTTCACGCTAATATAAAAGAAAAAAAAACAAAAGTAAAAATTTTAAATGCCGAAATTAATTTAGAACTAATTTTAGATATGTTTATTAGAATACTATTAATAGTATTATTTATTTATGTAGGATTTAGAACTAGTAAATCACTTAATATTTAAAGTTAATATATTTTATTTAATATATTTTAAAGTTAATATATTTTAAAGTTAATATATTTTATTTAATATATTTTAAAGTTAATATATTTTATATAATATATTTTATTTAATATATTTTAAAGTTAATATATTTTATTTAATATATTTTAAAGTTAATATATTTTATTTAATATATTTTAAAGTTAATATATTTTATTTAATATATTTTAAAGTTAATATATTTTATTTAATATATTTTATGCTTGTAATAACACCTTCCGGGTATTTTAATTCTAACATTTTATATGGTTTTGCTTCTAAAGTATATAAAATATCAATAACATAATCTTTCCAGATTGACTTAGTAAATTTGGTGAATAATACTTTTTCAAATTTGTCCATAGTAATTTTTTGTTCTTTTTTAAAGTTTTCTTTCATAAGATTTTTCATAACAGTTTGATATTTATCATTAAATGATATTTGCCAAGAAAATCTATTTAATTCTACTATATTAGGTGCGTCTCTATATCTTTTTTCAATCATAAGAGTTGTGAATAGACCATTTTTATGTTTCATAAATAATTCGTCATTAATTGCTTTCATAAAACCTATTGCTGTTTTATTGCGGAAATTAAGTTCTAAATTAAGATTTTTCCTTAATTCATTTAAATAACTATCACTTAAAATAGCTTTCCACCCTTCTTTCATAACCTTTCTAACTGCGGTTTTCCAACTTAAATTATCATAAACATAATTTTTAGTTTCAAAAACTCTAGAGTTTTCTGATAAATAAACCATAAAACGCAGAAGATCTATTAAATGAACGCTATTAAAATGGTCAAATATACGGATTTCTAATCCATTTGGATATACCATAGGGGCGCCACTTACTTTTGGACATTCTTTACCTGGACAATTTTTAGTATAATCAAAACCAAAAGTTCTTATATCACTACTTAAAATTCCCACACTTTTATCAAAACGGACCTTACTATTACAATTCATTAATTTTTCTGTTTCTTTATAATCTAAACTCTTCCTCCATACAGATTCGATATTAGCGTATCTACCAACTCCCTTAGTACCTATTTTTCTTACATCACTTCCCGCAAGATTACCCCAGCCTGTAGCAAGTATTCTAAATGAACCTCTAATTTTCTTTTCGTAATCTTCTTTTGTAATAGTTCTAGGGTCACCTGAAAATAGAGAGGCAATTAAGAGTGGTTCAATCCATTGAAATTGATTCGCAAAGTTTTGATGTAATTCTACAAATTCTTTATTAGTAATAGTTTCCCTACAAGGTAAAGTAAAAGTTAAATGATAACTACCTACATAATCTAAATATTTATATTGATAAAAATTATATTCTTTTTTATGCATGGTTCCTTTATCAGGAACTAATATATTATCAACCGAACCATATGGAACAGTTCTAATTTCTCCATATTTTTTAACTTTCTGTCTTGTATGTGGGTTTTTCATTTGAAGGTCTATAAATTTTTTTTCAAGGAATAATAATTCGTCATAAATTGATTCGATTGTTCTATTTTTATGATTTCCAGTAATAAATTCAGGCATTAAAATAGGAGATCTTTTTAAAATAATTGTTGTAGGTTTACAATCTCTTACAAATCTTCCAGTTGCCTCCCACGGTATTTTTTTTAACCATTCAATATCTGATTTATTTAATTTAACCCTATCTTTCATTAATTTTTTTATTTCTGGAATATCATAATAACAACTATCTTTTAAATGTAAACAACAAGACCCATTTTCAGTTTTATCATAAGTTAAATAACAAGTTGATTCCTGAGAGTCAAATAATATATTTGTATTTTTAAAACTACCTGTATTTTTACTTATATGAAAAAATTGTGTTTCGTGTTCTACGCCTATTCCCCAATTAATACTATTGGAACTTATATCTAAATCTTTTCCTTTATAAGCAGTGTCAAAATATTGTGAAAGATAATTATCATATATATCATCAACCACTTTCTTTCTTGTTACCGGTTTTTTTATTTCTACTCTACCGCCTAATAATTTTTTTAATAATTTTTTATTATTTTTCTTATTATTTTTTTTAGTAAATTTACGCATTATATAATATAACAATAAAACTTTTTTTTACTAATTCTATAATAAAAAATTTATTTTAATTTTTATAATCAATAGTATTATAATTAACTTTTGCAGGTTGTTTATTTCTATAATCTATTACTGCTCTGGCATTTAATGGTATTGGGTAATTATCTTTCAAATTCCACCATTTACCACCAATATTCTTATCTGTAGATTGTTTAAAATATGAATTTTTCCATTTATAATTATTATGTGCCGGATGACTAAAAAATGGATCGTCTAAATTAGATAATTGATTACTTCTAACTACTTTATCATTTAAACTTCTTATTAATCTATTTGATATTTTATTTACTGATTCTATATGACTTCTATTATAATTCATTGACTTAATAATTTTCGCATTATGTAACATATCAATATTTTTTATTTCTCCGTCTTTTTTTCTATCTACTAACTTATCTAAATTTAAATCATACATTTTCTCAGAAGACCTATTTTCTAAAATATATTTATTATTTTTACACAATAAATTTATTTTTTCTTCTTCTAAACTATCTATATAACTATAACTATCCTCATAATTTCCACCATTAATATTAAAATCGGATTGGTCTAAATTATAACTAGATTTATTATTTAAATTTTTTGTATTACTCGCAGATGGTGGATTGCTAAGAGACTGTGGATTGCTAAGAGACGGTGGATTGCTAAGAGACTGTGGATTGCTAAGAGAAGGTGGATTACTAAAATTTTCAAAATATGGTTTGTAACTATCTGTATAAAGAGGATTACATTTTATGTTTTTCCTAGGATTATGTCTATAATAAATATCTTTATAATTTGTTGCCATTTAATTATATATAATATTTTTTTTTATTAATCAATCATATTTTTAGGAATTAAATTAGGTAATGATTTTCTAAGTTCATTTAACAAATTATTTTTATCTTCATTAAAATTTTCTTTATAATCTAAATATTCTACTACTTTATTTTGTATAGTATTTTCAGTTATATCACACGAATTACGCCTTTTTAAAGTAGGTTGTTCCTTTATTTCTAAATATTCGTCTTCTTCAAAATCATTTTTTTTATTAGAAACAGAATATAAATTATTATTTATTTCTTGTGGTTCATAATCTTGAAAAGCATTATTTGGATATTCAAAACTATTATGTTTCCCTAAACTATTATGTTTCCCTAAACTATTATGTTTCCCTAAACTATTATGTTTCCCTAAACTATTATGTTTCCCTAAACTATTATGTTTCCCTAAACTATTATGTTTCCCTAAACTATTATGTCTGTATGAACTATTTCTAATTTGTTGATTATTTAATCTATTTTCATAATATACAAATTCATCATCAATATCATATCTCGGATATAGTGGATTATGATATTCTGTTATTCTTCTTCTCATATTATTAAAAGTTCTATTATTTCTTATATATAAAAATGAAAAAGCAATAAATAAAAATATTAATGTTCCTACTAATATTCCTAATATAATTAAATAATATTCTTTAGGTTCTAATAATTCATTAGTTGTAATATTTTGGGCAATTGTAAAATCTAAAATAAATGGCGACACTCCCAAAAATAATGTAAAAATATATAATAAATTCATATTTATTATTAATAACTTTCCTTTTAAGTTAGAAAAACCCTTTATTTTTAAAATTGATTTAAATTATATTTTTGTTTTTATCTATAAAAATATGGAAAAACCAAGATATCAACTCAATATAAATAATGGAAATATTCTTTTAGGTTTATCAGTTAAATATTACGGACACCAATTTCTAATAGATAAAACAAATGAATCTATTGTAGGAAAAGTTTATAATTGTGAAACAGGTTCATATTATTATATGATACCCTATGGTAAAAATAATATTTTATATAAAGATTTGAATATAGAAATAGATATTCAAAAAGTAGGTGAAGAAATTAATGATGAAAATATACACCGTTATTTATATAATACCGAAATTACCTTTAAAATTTTCGAAGGAGATAAAACTATCGAAGAATACAAGGAAATAGTTAAACAATTCGTAGATGAATCGCGTGTTTTTTATGAAGAGAATATTATGGAGATAGATAAAGAAGAAGGAAAGGTTTCAATTTATTTCTATGACGAATATTGGGAATTATTAACAAAGAGATTGCCACGTAAATTAAATACAATTTATCTCAATGGATTAGAAAATGAAGTATTGGAATATATTAATAAATTTAAATCCAAAGAAACAAAGGAAAGATATTCTGGATTAGGTATCCCATATAAGAAAAATATTATGTTGGAGGGTTATCCGGGAACAGGTAAAACCAGTTTAATATTTGCTCTTGCTTCTGAATTAAAGTGTAATATCGCGATTCTAAACTTTAATAAGGATTTAGATGATAATGCTTTTATGAGAGCAATTAGAAAAATTCCAAAAGATACAATATTAATCTTAGAAGACATAGATGTCTTATTTAAGGAAAGAAAAGAAAATGACGGATATAAAAGTAATTTGAGTTTTAGTGCTTTATTGAATTGTTTAGACGGTTTGGCGTTTAGGGATGAAATGATTACTATAATGACAACTAATTATGAATGTAATTTAGATGCCGCTTTAAAAAGACCCGGAAGAATTGATAAGTCAATACATTTCACATTTGCTACAAAGAAACAAACACAATTTATGTTTCTAAAATTCTTTCCGAAAAAAAAAGAAAATTTTAATGATTTTTATAAATTAATAAAGAGATTTAAATTTACTACTGCTGTATTACAACAATATTTAATGATTTATATGGACGATTATGATAATTTACATAACGGTATAGACGAGTTTAAAGAATTATGTGAAAAACATAATTATGATAAGAAATTGGATTTATATGCTTAATAAATTTATATGCTTAATAAATTTATATGCTTAATAAATAATTATTGTTTCATTTTTTTTAATCTTTTCATTAATTCCTTATATATTTTTTCATTCTCCTCTTTCCAAACATTTTGTTCCCTTCTTTTTTTTTTTAATTCAATATGTTTCTTTTCTATGTCTTCTATTTTAATATTATTTTCTAAATATTGTATAATTTCATTGATATTTGCGTCTTTAATAGGTATATCTGGTTTACTTTCATATAATTTTTTAACATAATTAAATATTCTTTGAATTTCTCTATGTTTTTCTTTATAAGCTTTTTTAATTCTATTACACTGATTTAAATAAGATTTCGTTTTTTCATATAAACTATCTGATTTAGGTTTATAATAATCATTTTTTTTACTAGTTCCAACTCGAAAGTCTTCTATATTAGGTATAACCTTTGGTAAATTTACTTTTTGAGTTTTTTTTAGAATTCCCTTTAGTGGTTGTCTGTTTAAATTAGATTTTATATATCCAACTTTTTCCGCCAATACTGGATTAGATGGTGGCCAAGATAATAGAGAAACAGCACTATTTGCACCTATATATCCATCGAGTGAGTTATCATTTTCATTTCCGTTCCCCGCAATACTATGAGGATCCCAAGCATTTATATAACATATTTTATTACCTTGTAGATTTTTAATTTCATCTATTACATATGTATATTCTATATCTGTTTTAGTTTGTAAAGTTTCAATAAGATTATCGTCAAGAGTTAATTTATCGTTGTGTCCCTTTATATAATAGTTAGGTTCAGGGTTTTCATTTAATTTATTATTGTGTCTATCAACCCTAAATTTATCAAATACTAACAAATCTTTATATTTTCCCATAAAGAAATAATTTCCACCATCTATTTTTTCTTCTAAACTTGTAATTAAAGTCTGAAATACAATATCTCTAATTTTTTTATCAAATTCCCATTCTTCTACCCCTAGTGGTCCAAAAGCACTTGCTCCTACACCAGTAAAAAATATTGCTTCCATACCATTTACGATTGCGAGGTCACAAGCTTTTTTAAACATATTATGATATAAAAATATTAATTCATATCCAAATGTTCCTCTTTGGTATATTCCTAGATTTTCTGTATGACTGGTTTTACTTGTTATAAACCAATCAAGATTTCCTTCTTTACTTATTATCAAATTTTTATAATCTTGATTAATTTCGTCCCATTCTTTAAAATCTTTTTTTAAAATATTATATGTATCTTGTGTGTCTTTTAATGATTTTATTATTTTTCTCCCATCTTCTACTTTTAAATTCCAAAAATAATATCTTTGAAAATCTGGTTGTAAATAGGAATCAAATCCGTAACCAATTAAATTTATAATATTAACGTATTTCATACTTTCCCATCTTTCTTGTATCATAGGTGTAGAATTCATTACCATAACATTCATTGGTAATTTACCATCACTGAATTTCTTCTCTGTTTTAACAGGCATATTAGGCCAATTTATAATTTCTTCTTTACTTAAACCTAAATCATATAACCATTTTCTCTCATACTCCGATTTATATAGATCTCTTTTATCTCGCACTTCCATTCCTATATTACAAGTTTGTCTATTTAATAATAAATTATGATATTGGGTTCTTTCTTCTTCGGTTAATGTTACAGGTATTGGTTCTTTTATTTTATTACATATCGTTAACCAATAACTTTCATTATATATATTTGAAACCCATTTCGGAAATTTATCACCTTCTATAGAATATAAAAATCTTAACTCTTCGGGAGTTCTTGGGTTTTGATATATTGGTTCTGGTGGAGGTTTTGGTGGTTCTACTGGAGCAGCAGCAGCACCCGCACCTCTTCCAGTAGCATCACCTCTACCACCTCTACCAGGTGTTCTAACTGGAGCAGCAGCAGCAGCAGCAGCACCCGCACCTCCACCAGCAGCACCACCTCCACCACCACTACCAGCGG
>Ga0206131_10000308_pt1 | contig 71181 bp, 41 predicted proteins | sample Helgoland_Spring_FD_148636 | JGI IMG/M metagenome (GOLD analysis project Ga0206131, IMG submission 148636) | Pelagic subsurface seawater microbial communities from Kabeltonne, Helgoland, North Sea - Helgoland_Spring_Bloom_20160517_1 | ecosystem: Environmental > Aquatic > Marine > Epipelagic ... | reverse complement strand
GATAACACCGTTACAGCACACACAGTAAGTGCTACAAACTATGCCGTTGGTGGGACTAATTTTGTTTCTGCTTCAAGACAGGGTAATTTCAGAGATTTGGAAGTAAAAGACAGTAATAATAGCGCTACAATTTTATTAACAGGTGATGGTGGTGAATTAACACTATCTGGTAATATTAAACAATGGAACCCATAAATCAATTTCTATTATATATATTATTTATAATTCTAATATATATACAATGAGTTCAGGAGGAAGTTGGTTACAATTCGGTAATTCGGCAAATAAGTTCAAATCGTCGTATGTCCGTGGATTTTTAGACGTGTGTGGTAACATCCAGGTTCGCCAAGGTGGTCTTACTATGTCCCACGGTGATATTTCTTGTAATGGTGATGTTTATGTAAACCGTATTAGAGACCATGATGGTAATTTAATAGTAAGTAGTAGCGGTAGCGGGACTATTATTGATGATACAACCAACTTAACTATAAACAGTTTAACAGAAGTTAAAAGCACATCGCGTTTAACTGGGAATGTCGGTATTGGAAAACCATCAACAAATAACGCACTTGATGTTAGTGGTAATACTAACACAAGTGGAAACATAATAGTAAATGGTACTAGTGAATTATTAGGCACAAATGCAAGTGTAGGTAAAGTTATAGATACGAATTATAATTTGGATGTCAATGGTACTATAAGAACGAGTGATAGTTTATATATTAAAGGTTCTACTATCATAGCAAGTGACGCATCTACAACAACCGATACATCGGGTGCAGTACTATATTTAAAAGATACTAGAACTGATGTTTCACATAATATTATTATGGATACTCCCAATGCAGTATTCAAATCCATTGTGAATGGTAACTTAAACAGAACTGCTCATTTGGAAATCGATACTACGAACAGGCGAATTCTACCATTCGTTAAAGATGCAAATGGTGATAATGTTGATGTATCAGGTTCTGTATCAGATGGTTGGAAACTCGGTGGTCCGGGTCCGAACCGGTTCGATGAAATATATGCACGTGACGTCAAGATATCAACAAATACATTATTAATAGAAGATGATGCTGGTAATAAAATTGGAATGAGTTTCGATGCTGCTACTGGTGCGGTTAACTATAATGTTACTACAAAGGACGGGGAACAATTCACAATTAAAGGTGTCCAAACACAGAAAATCAGTTCAGGTAGCGGTTCAATTGATCCATCCCTATTAGAATTCACCGGATTATCGTTTGGTGATACATTTGATTGTAGCGTGACAAGAGATTTGGCCAATGTAGTCACTTATAATTTAGACACCACAACCTATAGTGTTGATTTTTTAACATCTAGTGCGGGGACACAAACTTTGGGTGATTTTATAGGTAATGGCGCGAGTAATGCTACAGCATTACTTGGAACAATAGATACAAACGATTCTGTAACAATCAAAGTAAACAATGATGATAGACTTGATGCCGATAGATTAGATGGTATAGACATATCGGGTAGTTTTATAGATCTTACGGGTAAAGTTATAAGTGTTCAAAATAAAGCAGGGACTTTAAAATGGAAACTATGGGGCGATATGAATGAATTAAACAATAATACTGTCGGTAATTTCTTGAATTACATTGAATTAAAGAATATCAATATGGCGAGTGGGACATATTTTGTAGCCAAGACATCCGGTAATATTGTATATAATAATAATAACCAAGATTATCTTACAAACGATGATTTAATCGGTGTTGTAAATGGAGATTTATTCTTATATATTGACCGTTCACCCGGAAATAATTGGACTAAAATTCCCGTATCCTTACCTGCGTCGTCAAGTATTACTACACAGATGCTGGCTGACCAATCGGTTACATCTAGTAAGATTGGTATTAATTCGGTAATCAATAGCAAACTAGCAGATAATTCTGTTACAACCAATAAAATAGCAGATTTATCTATAACTGCCGACAAGATCCAAGTCGGAGCAATTAGTGGAAGTGCGTTTGCAGACAATTCCATTAGTGGAGTCAAAATAGCAACTGGTTCTATACCACTTGACCGTCTCGCCGGAGATGCTTTGTCCGGAAAACAAGACACGTTAGTCGCTGGGTCAAATATCACAATTAATAATATAACTAAAGAAATTAGTGCGAGTGTAGATGCAAGTATACCTACCAGTTCAATTACTAATGATAAAATGGCGATTAACTCAATTAATACTAATAATATTGTTTCTGGTTCGGTTACGGGTGCTAAGATAGCAGATAATACAATTACTATACTTAATATGACGACAGATTCTGTAGGAACAACCAATATTGAAAATAATGCGATTACATCAGCGAAGATAACAGACGGTAATATAACAAGTGTTAAGTTAGCAACTGCTTCTGTTATAGCAGGGAAAATAGCAGTTGGTGCTATAAATATTTCAGATATTATTGCAAATGGAGTTGTAACAAGCTCTAAATTGGCACTTAATGCTGTTGTTACCGATAGAGTAAATGACGGTAGTATTACAAGTGCAAAATTAGATAAAGATGCTGTGGATTCTTATATTACTGCAGGTGCAAATGTAACCTTAACAAAAGATATAGGGACTGGTATAGTCACCATTGCTTCATCTGGAGGTGGAGGTGGGGGAGGTACATTAGCAGACAGCGCAGTAACAAGTGTGAAAATAGCAGACAGTGCCGTAACAACTGTGAAAATAGCAGACAGCGCAGTAACAAGTGCGAAAATAGCAGACAGCGCAGTAACAAGTGCGAAACTAGATAAGAATGTTGTAGACTCTTTTATTACAGCAGGTGCAAATGTTACGTTATCAAAAGACGCCGGAACTGGTGTAGTTACAATCGCCTCGTCTGGTGGAGGCGGTGGTGGTGGTGCTTCAGTCGGCACGGATAGTGAGTTAGTTATAAATGATTTGGAAGTAAACAAAACAACAACGTTTGATAATACTTTAATCACCGGAACAAATGCCAATGATAAATTTGGGTTTCACGCGACGATTAATAAAGATGGTGATGTTGCTATTATGGGTGACAGTAATAATAATATATATGTATACCGTCTTAATAATACAACGAAAGTATGGGAACTAGAGACCACACTGAGTGGTAGTAAGTATATGGCGATAAGCGGAAATGGTAATATAATCATTACATCGAGTGGTTCTACCAATAGCACGAAATTCACATATGACGGTAGTAGTTGGGACGCAGGAACTACTTTGAATTATCCTGCGAAACACATTACCATTGATTATACAGGTGAAATTATAGTATTTTGTCACGATTCCAATCCGCCTATAAAAATATATAGAACGAGTGACCAAAGTGTCGTTGAACAGGGTGGTAGCTCGGGAGTCGCACCATACAACGGTTATTATTTCCGCATTAACTTTAATAATTCAAATAATACTGGGTGGTCTTGTCAAGTTAGTAAAGATGGAAATACATTGATTGCGTCACTATATTCAGCAGTTATAAATCCAGCAATTGGTATTCATGAAAATGAACCAGAGAACCCCACGGGAACTCATTATTATTGGTCGGGGTCATATGGACTAGTATCAATTTGGAAATACGTTGGAGGTGTCTGGGTGCGCGATAATTTGATTGGTGAGAGATGGGGGCGTAAAGCGACAATAAATGCTGATGGAACAAAATTGGCGTTTTCCGTTGGTCTTTCATCAACCGGTCGTTATTCCATGGATCAGTCTATTCTTGTATATGATTATGACGGAAGTAGTTGGTCGCTTGAACAAGAAATAAAAAGAGATAATGATATAAAAACCTGGTATTTTGGGGAACAATTAAAATTAAGTGATGATGGTAACGTATTATTGGTTGGTTGCTTTCACGACAAGAACGGTATTACAGCAGACACTTACTTAGACCCGACATATTTTGAAACCATAGGTTATTCAAAACAAGCATTGATGTATAAAAAAACAAATAATAACTGGGAAAAAACAAATACATTTATTACAAATGTTCATAGAGAAAATCTTTCTATGGAAGCCAGTAATTTCGGCGAAAGTATTGGTTTAAGTTCTGACGGAAATAGAGTGATAATTGGAGAAGATAATTACTACAGTGAAGATGCTGATAGTTTGGGTCGTGTTCATTTGTTTGATATTGATAACATTGAATCTATAAAATCAAATGGTGGGTTAATGATTTCAAGTGACCTAAATGTAAAAAATAATGCAATTGTGAATGGAATTGTACAAAGTGACAAGTTATATTCAAATAATATTTCAATTGGCGATTCTATGACCATTGGTGGTCCTGAAATATACGGACCGCTTATGAATGATGGTCTAACCAGTAATAATACAGGAGATAAACGAAACTATTCGTTTTATGTTCGTAATTCGGACTTAGGACGTTCCAAACAACACAATTCGGGGGCTTATATTGAATCAAAGAGCAGATTCGACGGAAATATATTCTCATATGGTTCAATTAATGGAAGTGGGATAAATAATGGCGATAGTCAAAGGGGATTACAATTATTAGGTAATGGAAATATAATCTCAATTGACGAGATAACTTGTAACAAAATAACAGCGAATGAATTCTATAATCCAGCGGGGGGTGATACAATATCTGAAAATGTAACAGCAACTAGCAGAATGATTGCTGGCAAACAATTGATATCTAATAATTTAGTTGGACCATCTGCGCTTTCATCGCCCACTCTAATATCTACTATTGATTATAGTTCTGGATATATTGGTAAATGGGCAAATATGTTTGATGAACTTATTTCCATGAGTTCGGACGGTAATCGTATAATGTCGGCATCTAGATATGGAGTTGGTCAAGTCGGTAAAATATACGTGTGGGACCGGGACACTGTAAACAATACTTGGAACTCCGTCCCTACACACACTGTAGATATTACATATAATGCGTATATTTCCACATATAGTGGCGATGGAAATACACTCGCATCAGTTAATGGAGGCACGGGTTCAACTACAGAAATTACCATTCATAGATACAGTGGTGGTGTTTGGAGCGACCAGGCGTTAAAATTAACAGACCAAAGTGGTAAATCATACGGTGGTAATTTTGTCAGGAATTTTAAATTAAACGAAGATGGTTCAAAGATATTGGTTGCGTCATATACCAGCGCAAGTCTATGTGGTTTTTATGTTTATGATACTGTAACTGCTTCAATGTTAATTGAAATAGACTGTGCAAACACCGTTAATTTCCAAAGTTATGGAGGGTATTTTGCTGGTTGTGATTTTTCTGCGGATGCTAGCACAATCGCAACAGGTAATGGTTCAACATCTGTATCTACCGCGAAGATTTATACGTGGGACATTGATTATGTAGCAAGCACAGCAACCGAAAGTATTATATCAATGGTTGCACCCAGTGGAACTACTGGGTCAGAAACACCCGGTCGGGTAATTACAATTAATCATAATGGAACCGTCCTCGCTTATTCGTCGGGAATAGGTGCTGATAATATGAGAGTTGACATACAACGGCGCGCATCTAAAAGTGACGCTTGGACACTAGATAAACAATTCGTTGGTGCCGATGTTGTTTCATCAACAAATCGTTCAATTGATATCGGTGGTATACAACCAGGCAAATTACGCTTATCAAAGGATGGTTCAACCATTTTTATTACTCAGAATCAAGGTAGGAATTATACTACAGATTCGTATGTTTCGGTATCTAAATATGTAGACGGCAAATGGCAACATTTTCATAATATCAAGGGTGCGACCAATTCCGATTTTGGTTTTGGTATAGGTTCCGACTGGTATGGTAACCGTTTTACTATAGCGTGTGGTGCTAATAATGGATACCCGTCATTCGTTTATGATATTCCGGCGAATTCGAGCGAAAGTTTGAATATAATGTCCAATGAAATTAATATCAAAACCGGACCTTCGTTAACTAATGCTATACATATCGACATATCCGGTAATATAGGAATGGGTATTGATGCGATTTCTGGCACAAAATTAAATGTTGACGGCACTATAAACGCAACTGGTAGTATTACTGGAAATAGTGACGACAGATTAAAAGAGAACGAAGAATTGATTCTAGAAGCGACCAATACATTAATGAAATTAAGACCGGAAATTTACGATAAAAAACCTTCTATGGACAATAACGATGCGACCAGCTGGCAAAGAGAAAGTGGTGTTATAGCACAAGAAGTGTGGTATTCTGCACCAGAATTAAGACATTTGGTATCATTGGGGAGTAAACAAGACGGATATAAATATATTACAAAAACGGTATCTATTGAAAAGGAAGAAATAATAGAAACTTATGATTTATCCGGTAATCATTATGATACCTCAGGTAATGTAGTTAATAGTTTGGGTGAAATTATTAATAATATAATACGAGTGGACCATTCGGGTAATTTGATTGATTCTGTCGGCACAATTATTCAGCATAATTTTGTAGATAGTTCGGGTAATATAACAAATGAAATAAACACTATGCCTACACAAGGCGTTATTATAGACAATAATAGAAATATTAAACTTCGTATAAATTATAAAAATAAACATATTTTTGAAGTGGTTCAACAACCTATATTGGTGCAAATAAAATCAACTGATATACAAGACCCTGATACAAACACAAATGATTTGAATAATGACCCAGATTATAGTAGTCTTGGTTGGGGAAATACACCCGCTGCCGTTAACTATATTGGGATGATTCCATACATAATTAAATCAAATCAAGAGCAACAGTTGCTTATTGATGACTTAAAATCACAACTCTTATCAAAAACTCAACAAATCACAACCATTGAACAAAGATTATCTATGTTAGAGAACCCATAAATCAATTTCTTATAAACATATTTATAAGAAATTTAGTATTATAATATAAATGAGTATGGATCTTGATATAAAAAATTATAGTATTCGCGATTTGGAAACGTTTTTCAAATTAGAGGCAGACCTATATACACCAAGTGATGTAGAATTAAAAGAATATGAAATTCGCGAAACTCTTTTATCCAGCGGTCATGTAGATATAAAGTTACGACGCGACCTTATTGAATTTTTAAAACAAGCGAAACGATGGTTACTATATACCAAGTTTGGTAATTCGGCGGCAGAACCACTTCCCAGTAACGATGCGAATAAAGGTAATTCACAAGACCAAATTGAATATCAACAACCACCGACTGGAATACCAAAAAATCACCGTCTGGACCCAATTGATATACCAACTACCGACTTACCGGCATATTCGCGTGTTGATGACGAGATATCAAAACGTGCCGTGCGTGAATATAATTATACATATCCCAGTGAATTCTATCAAGGAATTCTAAATCCTCTCAATAAACGCGTTATAACCAAATGTGTCTCGGTTGATACACGTTTTAGAAATAATTATCAAACTACGGACCCAACCGATTTTGTCATTACTCTACCATCCAAACTACATAAGGTTGTATCCATGCAACTTGCTGCGTTAGAATTTCCTATTTCATTTTATAAAATTTCTGGGGCATATGGGAATAATTTTTTATATTTATACGTGAATACCCAATATTATATTGGAGGACCAATTGAACAATATGAAATGATTGTCACTATACCCGACGGTAATTATAGTTCATTTGACCTCATTGATAAAATTAACACTACTCTTAGACCTTTAGACGCAAGTGGTAATATGCTGGAACCGGATAATATATTTTCTTATATTCAATTATCTTTAGATGTAAATGATAATAGGAGTGGAACAGCAAAGGTCACGGTTGAAGCAACCGGCGAACAGGCGTCTGCTATTAATTCTATTGGTTTGGACTTTAAAAAAAATATTCACGGACAAGATGATTTAGAAAATTTTACAACAAAGGTTGGATGGAATTTAGGGTTCTCACAAGAAAAGTATTTTGGTTCAACAAAATATACGGGGGAAACAACGATTGATATGAATATTATGAGGTATATTTATCTATCCGTTGATGATTTTCAAAGAAGTGTTAATAAGGTGTTTTTCAGCACATTTCACGACCAGAGTGTTGACCAAAACACTTTGGCAAGAATATCTTTGGAAGCTGATAATTTCGAGGTTATTATGGAAAATAATTATAATCTAATTACCGTTCCGCGCGAATACTACGGACCGGTTGATATACAAAAGTTGAGGGTGAGATTATTTGATGACCATGGACGACCCTTAAATATTAATAGTGCTAATTATTCATTCGCGCTTAATTTCAAAATGTTATATGATATGTAAATTAATATATAAACCAATTATATATTAAGATGTCCGAAGCTAATCCGCCATCATATGATACCTCAGGTAATCCTCTTTTACCTGAACTTCCTTTGTACCAAGGTTTATTCTACGCATTTGACGCTTCTGGTGGATTTCATTTAGCTGAAGGTATCGCCAAGGTTAATCTTGCCGAACAATCAAATTTAGAATTATTCGATCTTACTAATTGTGTCCAAGTAATGATGGATGTCCGCTTATTCAATCAGAAACTAGGTGTAATGAAAGATTTATCCTCCAATACTGCTATATTGAATAGAGACGGTAGCACTAACTGGATGTATCCTTACACCACACTCAATACTTCTTATAGCCCTAAAGATCAAAAATTTTTTGATAATTCTGGTAATCAAGTTGATAGTGTTTCTATTAACGCACAAGAATTCGCTACCGATATTTCCCACGGAGGAGTTATGTCGGTTCTCTCCGTCGGTGTATTGGCGACATTATATGACGATTTTGATGATTATGTAAAACAATACTTCGGTTACGCCGGTGGTTTTGCGTCTCTGTTCGAATCCGCCGGAACTTTTGAAATTGGTGAGGGATTCAATGAGGCCAAGTTATTCAATCTCATTACTGACGCCAGTCATAATGGTACTTGGACGACTGTTAATGGACAACCAGTCTTCTCAAATGTTTCCGCAGAAGATGAATTCGAATATAACGCCGACATCAGTGGTTCTATTAGTATTAATAATATTGTTAAGTCACTTCGTTTTGTAGTCGACAGTAATATTTTCGGTAATCGTCATCCTAGAGGCATAGAGAGTATTGTTCAAAATCCCGCGGCAATATACGATGTAACTGTTGTTGATATTTGTTCAAATGAGGCAGTAGATAATAAATTTTATATTAATGATGTTCAACAACCCACTATTGGCTTGACACAAAGCAGCACTAATACTTATAACTACCGCTTTAGACAAACTACTGCGTCATGGACTAACCATCCATTTAAAATTGTTAAGGCTGTAGACGGCACCGATTTAGAGGATATGACCGGAGTAGTTGTTACTGAGAGCACTGAAACTGTTGATGGTATAGCATACACGTATACAGATGTAACATTCGATTCTAACACCAATATGGCAGCAACTGACATTGTCGGTGCTGATTCACAATTCTATTATAGATGCGGTACACACACCGGCATGGGTGGTATACTTGTGAATCATGGTGTATTTGATAATCCTGTTTCTGATAGTAGTGACCCCTCCGGTAATGCTTATATCAAATCTTTTACACCCTCTGTCGTAGACCCCAGTTATCAATATAACTTTGGCGTTGGAGATGGGTTTATGGCCAACGATTTAATCTTCGTTCGTGAAGGTATTAGAATGAAGGTTGAGGTTAAAATTGCCGAGGAAGCATTTATGCCCATTAATAATATTGGACCCTTGAATACAACTGCACTTAAAACCTCGCAACAATCCACCTTCCAGAATTTCGCAACCGACGCATCTGCTAATATTGTTCTTGGAGGTGTTCAAGACGGCGTTCAAGCAATAGAAGGAACTTTTACATTGAATGATGAAGTTCTTAGAACATCTATAAAACGCACAGTTCAAGTCCCACTCGTTATTCGTCTCGCAAACTTACATAATGGCGTCAACGCAAGATATATTGATACCCTCGATCAATTCCTGAAGTAAATACTTAATGATTTTTACATTAAAAATAATAAACTTATTTATTATTTTTATCTTAATAATTAATTACCAGGTAATGGTTCACGCACTATACTACTTACTGGAGCTGGATCATTTGATGTGCATTTCTTTCCCAGTCCAAGCACATATAAACTACTATCCATCGCCGGACCTCCTTCTATCGTTGTTATATCCTTTGTTATATTACACTGGAGTGTATTTCTAGACATAGGAACATCCGGTTTACATACGGGTGGTTTTACTGACGGTTCCGTACAAGTATCTGCTTCTTCTATCAAGCGCGCTTGTAATTTCTTTATATACATATTCGCCGAATATGTGTCTTGATTTGAATCAACTTTTACTGTTCCGTTTCCGCTATTTATCCATTTATAACGAGTCATCAATTGTCCCAGATTATTCATTGAAGATGCTTTCACTACGGTTGAATCATTCAAACTACAAATACCAGTCGATAACATTTTTGACTCGTATTTTCCACAACATCCTCCGTGACCCCTGGGAGCACCACCTCTCATAAGGGTTCTTGATAAATGACGACCTCTACTATCTTGACCAACATAACCCTGACTACGACGAGTCCCGTTCAATGAAAATTGCGCTTCACCTACACTTGAATTATTATATTTTGCTGCGGTTTTTCGTTTTAATACAGCGAGAGACATTATATATCATATTTGTATATATTATTACTCGTCTAAAACAACTTTGATAAATAAATACTACCTTCCCAAACTACTGCCGTTTGGTAATTTCCACCGAATGATATAGCGACACAACTCCAATGCTTATAATTTATATCATTTGTACTCGTTTCCCAAGTAACACCGTAATCGGTAGACATATATATATTATCGTATCTCGACAATAGTGTTTGGTATTGTCCCGTTCCGCTTATTGCTACGCTGGTCCATAACTGTTCGCCTAAATCGCTTTTCAAAGTCCAGGTATTACCGTAATTAGATGATAGATATACACCTCCATTATCCACACACGCTGTTTGATATTGCCCCGATGAAGACATTGATACCGATGACCAGGGCACATTAAGTGCGTATATCTTTGTCCAATTAACACCATAATTACCTGTTATATATATCGCATCGTTGAAAGACAACGCTGTCTGGTATTGACCCGTAAAAGACACCGATACAGAACGCCAATCCTTACGTCCTATTTCGGGAATGGGTGTGGTCCATGTTACACCAGAATTATCAGAACAATGTATAAAACCATTTGTGCTGACCGCTGTTTGGTATTGTGCCGTTGAATTAATATCTATCGCTGTCCATTCCTGGATATCTCCCGTTGTTGTCCACGTTACACCATAGTCATCTGATAAAAATATGTTTGTGTTATATGCCACCGCCGACTGATATTGTCCGGTATCCGAAATACTAATACTACTCCACGCAGTTGTCGTGTAACCAGTGGGGGTAACATCTGTCCAAATCACACCATAATTATCAGACCTATATATACCCCCGTTATATTCGGTCGCGGTTTGATATTGACCATTTGACGATAACGCAACTGCGGTCCAAGAACGATTACCTTGTTGGAATCCGCGGTTGACCCAATTATATGGGTCTGTTGTTATAATATTATTTGAAGGTTCTGTATAAGAATTCACATTTTCATATGGTAAGTTAGCAAGACGTATTAATAATGGTATATTCGTTTGCCGACTAATCTTTGTTGTAGTAGCATTACTCACAGATGAAAATAACTGGTCAGGTGAATTATAATCATGGTCTTGTAATAATGCCTGGACTTTATCTATACCGACTAATGTATTGAGTGGAAGAAAACTCTCTGTATCTATCTGTGTATTTAATGTTATTTGTAACCCATTTGGTATGAATATTAGGTCGCCTGATAAAAACCCGTCTTCTATTACTGGATTATCACTTGGATCACGATTACCGAATACATTCAATACACACGACGTCTTCAATAATTCATTTACGTTATTTATTGTTATTGAACCGGATAAATCACTAACATAAGCACCACTTGAATCCATCGGCTTTTCTGTTATTATATGAAGAAGAGCACTGGCGTCAAAGACTCCGCCATTTATTATATAATCACTGGTGTCGCTAAATAATGTAGAAAAACCCGTTGGACCGCTAAAATATTGCTGGACAAAATCAGCAAATTCGTCATATAGGGTGTTTAAACGACCAACTGAAATAACTTGGTTCTCTTGCATTCCATTTACGAAATCGGTAGCGCTTATATTTATTTCATCTACGGGGAAATTATCCGACGCATCATTAAATGATGTATCTTGTATCGTAATATTAGAAGCGTCTTTTATCAACCCGATTTTTTCATTGAATATTTTTACATCGTATAAAACCTGAACAGAATCGGTTAAATCAAATTTATCAAATGACTCGTTTAAGTCATATCTTAATGCCGGTGCTCCTTCTTCACCAATAAAACCACCACTCGCATTATATGTATAATAGTATCCTTCCAAGTAGTAATATGTATTTGGATTCGACGACATTTGTATTATAGGTATAATATAACACCAATTTTTTATATACAACATAAACCTAAAATTGAATTTAATTATATAAATATTATCATTCATATAATTTATAATGGACTCTACAAAAAACAACGACGATATGATACAACAATATATTGAATCGCTTACTACTATTGAATTAAAAGCTTTGGATATCGCGAAGACGCAACTACTCTCGTCATTCTCCATTGAGAAGAGTATTGGATTCATTGAATGGACACGCAAACAAGAGACTACTCCTGTTTTGACCGCTTGAAATCCTTATAAGACATCTTTGTACTTATAATATGTGCCTTGGATGTACTAAACATATCATCATACTTTGTATTTGTGTTGGGATTTGCTCGTGATATTTTCTTTTGTAGTATATGGAAATTATACATTTTTCCTAGTGATACAAACTTGTTTACATTTACATCCTTTACTACTTTCTTCGTTTTTACTTTTGTTAAATTTTCTTTACTTACTGTCTTATTTGATTTTAGTCTTGCAAAAGGCGCAGTGTCTAATAAGTTCTTCAGTTTTTTTTTCTCGTCGGTTTCTTCATTTTCATTATGTATCTTTATCAGTGGTGATATATATGTATTATGTATAAACTCTTCCTCTTCTTTTTCCTCTTCTTTTTCCTCTTCTTTTTCCTCTTCTTTTTCCGTAACTTCTTTCTTTACCTTCAATGTTTGTTCGTCATGGTAAAAATCTCTACAAAAGAATCTCATTACATATTTCATTGCAACGGCATTCAAAATTGTTATGGGCATTGACGATTGATCTGTATAATATGTAAACGCTTGTTTATAAGCATCATAAAACATAACTATTGACCCTTTGGGAGTATTTTCATATAATATCCGTGTTTTCCATGCTGTCTCTATCTCGTTATGATCCGTTTTCATAAAAGCGGTATAATCCTTTTTATTATAGAATATTGGTTCTATGTTTTCACTCATATTTTTATCGTTTTCGTATGTCTTTATAAAAGCAACCTTAATATTATTTATATATTCTGTGATTGGGTCTATAATTACTTCCGGTTCTATAATATTGCCATAATACAAGTAATATATATGATAAAAAAATAACATCAAAAGGGCTGGGGGACCGATAATATATATCATTTAATATACATTATCTTGGTAATTTTATATTATTATTCACGGATATCTATTAATTGTTTCTTTCTGTATTCCCATAAATTATCTAGTTCCTCATCTAAAATAGGAACCTCTACGATTTCATAGTCTTTACTATAATTATCCGGATGGAGGACTACTAGCGCTAATTCCGTCACGTCTATATCATATTTTTCCTTCAAAATTCGTCTATAGACATTCAACTGTAGTGAATAATGCCAGAAATTTGTATCCGGCATGTGTGAAATACAAGGTGTGATTGCTGTCTTTCCGTAGTAACTCTCGTATTCAATTCCCTTTGAACGCTTCCAGTCATAAATCTTGAATTCGCCTGTGTTTTCGTCCTTGAACAGCATGTCAATTGAACCAGATAGTTTCATCTCCTCGTGGTATATACACCACTCTGTTCTATATGCTTTCAAGTTAGGATATGCTTTCGCGAAATTTTTGAAATACTTATATTCAATACTATCGTCTGTTACGACCATCTCGTTATAATAATGTTCTATATTCAAGTGGGTTTGTGTTCCTGCGTTTGCTGCCATATCACGATTATCATCCCACATCTTTAAAATATCTTTCTTCGTTTGTCCGTAGTATTTATATTCGGGGTCCTTCATCTTTGGACTTCTTAGGATATTATTTATAATCTTATGGGCATCAAATTTGGGAAAATGACTATGATTCCAGGTTGTTACCGATGTAAAAGAAGTATCACCGTGAACTGTATATATATGGGGTCCTTCATCAAAACTAATAAAAGCATCCCTTGGATGAGCGTTTCGCTTTGCTAGAAGGTCAATAGACATTACTGTTATTATTCAGTAGATACTGTTTATATATTTCAATTTTATTATTCTATTCATATAATCTCAGAAACCTCGTTTTGGATTCTTCTATGATTTTTCGAAAAGTGGACAAAAATAAATGTCCAATTTTCATTTTTCTTAGAATACTTTCTCAGCGACTTTTCTGAAAAGTGGGTTGTTACCATTATGCTTTAAAACGTGTTTTTATTTTTTATTTTTATTAGCATAACTTTTTTTTAGAAAATAATGCGTTTCATTTAGCCATTTTTTTTATTAGTCTATTTTAGACTAATATGACTAATAAAAAAATGGGGAAAAATGGGAAAATATATGAATGTATAATATGTGACTTTAAAACGATATATAATAGTAATTACGACAAACATTTAACGACTGCAAAACATAAACGACTAACAAATACTAACAAAAAACCAATAAAAAATGGCGCTGCGTTTTCTTGTATATGTGGCAAAACTTATAAGCACCACTCATCTTTATGTAAACATAAAAATATTTGTCATCATATGAATAATTCTATTGTCATTCAAGAGAACCAGAATGAAAAACCATCTGTTATGGATATTATTTCGCAAAATAAAGAAATTGTTGATTTGTTGGTTCTCCAAAATGAAGAATTAAAACGACAGAATAGAGAACAATCAAACACCATTAGAGAACTTATTCCCAAAATCGGTAATAATAATACAACAAACACCACCAACAATAATAATAATCAATTCAACTTACAAGTCTTTTTAAACGAGGATTGTAAAGACGCCATTAACTTTTCTGATTTCATAAAACAAATTCAAGTTTCTTTTGAAGATATAGAGAACCAAGCAGAATGTGGGTACGTTAAAGGGATTTCTAAGCTTTTTATTGAAAGTTTAAAAGGATTAGGAACCCATAAAAGACCCATTCATTGCACTGATAAGAAACGAAAAACACTCTATATTAAAGAAAATGATGAATGGGATAAAGAAGGTTCTCAAGATATACTCTTAAAAGGAATTCAAGAAGTAACAAGGAGTACCATGAAAACTCTAATAAACGAAAAGGTGATTCAAGCAGAAGAATTTGCCGATATGGAATCTGATTTTTCTAAGAAATGTCTGGTAATACAGCGTAATTTGATACCAACCCCTCCACGAGAGACTGCGTTTAGTAAGGTAATGGAAAATATAACAAAGAATTCAGGAATAATGGAATAATCTCAGAAACCCCGATTTGGATTCTTCTATGATTTTTCGAAAAGTGGACAAAAATAAATGTCCAATTTTCATTTTTCTTAGAATACTTTTTCAGAGACTTTTCTGAAAAGTGGGTTGTTACCATTATGCTTTAAAACGTGTTTTTATTTTTTATTTTTATTAGCATAACTTTTTTAAGGAAAATAACGCGTTTCATTTAGGCATTTTATTTGTTTCCTTTATTTAGAAACAAATGGAAACAAATACATTCACAGGAAAATGCCTAAAATTTTATTGTAATAAATGTAACTTTAATTGTAGCAAACAAAGTAATTTTAATAAACATTTATTAACAGCAAAGCATAAAATGGAAACAGAGGAAACACACAAAATTCCAAAAAATGCCTTACTGAATGTATGTAATTGCGGAAAAGAATATACTTCTCGCTCTGGATTATGGAAACATAAAAAAAAATGTAGTATTTTACATAATACGAATGAGCACACAAATGAAAACCCTTCTATTATAGACCTTATTACGCAAAATAAAGAACTTATGAATTTACTAATTACAAAAAACCACCAAACCGATGAATTGATTCAACAAAATAAAGAAATGCAAAAAACTATGCTGGAAATAGTTCCAAAGATAGGTAATAATAATACAACAAACACCACCAATAATAACAACCAGTTCAACTTACAAGTCTTTTTAAACGAGGATTGTAAGGACGCAATTAACTTTTCTGATTTTATAAAACAAATTCAAGTTTCTTTTGAAGATATAGAGAACCAAGCAGAATGTGGATATGTTAAAGGGATTTCTAAGCTTTTTATTGAAAGCTTACAAGGATTAGGAACCCATAAAAGACCCATTCATTGCACTGATAAAAAACGAAAGACCCTTTATATTAAAGAAAATGATGAATGGGATAAAGAAGGTTCTCAAGATATACTCTTAAAAGGAATTCAAGAAGTAACAAGAAGCACCATGAGAACTCTAATAAATGAAAAGGTTGTTCAAGCAGAAGAATTTGCTGATATGGAATCCGATTTTTCTAAGAAATGTCTAGTAATACAGCGAAATTTGATACCAACTCCTCCGCGAGAAAATGCGTTCAGTAAGGTAATGGAAAATATAACAAAAACATCAACACTGGATGAAAAATAGACAAGGTTCTCCAAAATCAATAATATTCATATAATACTATTGATTACCGGTTAATCCAATTTACCAGCATACGTTTACCATCGTCACCGTGTTCAGGATGCCATTGTGTCATAGTCGCATTTTTATAGAAACAAGTCATTACTTCACCTTCAAATTGCATTTGGAGTTTAATATTTGGTTTTAAACTATTGACAGGAATATATGTCTCATGGTTTCTCCATGCTCGGATAGGAGAACTTAACCCGGTTGTTAGATAATTATTATATAAAATATCCATAAAAAAGACTCGCTTACGGTTGCGTTCTCGTTTCACAAGTTTACAACCAAGTTGTTCTAAAATACTTTCCATTGAATAGCATATTAAAAAAACCCGCTTACCGTCCATGCGTATAATACGTGTATCTAATTGCGGAGCATCATGTTTATTAACATCCATAGGAGAACCAGTAAAAATCCAGTGTTTTATAGACGATTTTTTCATAATTTCATAGTGGTTCTCTTTATAATCATGAATTTCAACATCAAATCCCAAATCCCTTATTACTTTTTCGATTGTGGGTAATTCACGTTTCATATAATTAAAAATACCAATTCTCATTTTATATAATATCGTTATTTTATAAAATTTCTTTTATCCACTTCATAATAGAATCTCTATTGCGTTTTTTATCAGCTAGATTCTGTCTCATATTTATAACAACCCGTCGCTTTTGGTCCTTTACCTCGTCATTATCTTTATCATCACACATAGTATCAAGTTGAACTGTGAGTAACTTTCGCCAAACCTCTCGTACCATTTTAATTAAATGGTCGTTCTCAAATAAACACCATTCTGGTTCATCATCAATTGTTTGGTAAACATAAATACTTCTCTTGGATTTATACAATGGTATATCATCAGTAATATTCATATGTTCGAGTATAATATTCTTAAATGTAGTAATAATACTACCATTTATAGTAAAGAGGTCGTCATAATGTTTCTTTTCTACTTTAATAAAGGATAACCAATTATTATATATGTCAGGTGTTTCCAAACCTTGATTACGTCTGATTTTCTCAATATTTGTCTCTCGTTTTTCGCTCAAAAGGCTGATCTTATTTTCAAGGTTCTCTATTTTACAACATAATCGTTGTATAACATTATAAAGATCAGTATTTGTAGGTTCGTATGTCATTTTACGATATCCAACCAATGTATATTTACTTTCAATTTTTTTAATAATAAATAGATTTTTAGATGAAATAGAATACATAATAAGTAAATCAAAATTATTCAATAAGAAAAAATAAAAAATATTGGTAATATATAACTATGCTTACCAATAAGATTACATTTCTATTAACCAATAAGAAGATAAGAAATTTACTAATCATCGTGATTGCTGCGTTTTCATTAGTAGGTGCTTTAAGGTATTTAGATTTATACGAAGGTTATAGTGGTCAAAGCATAGCACCAGAACAAACAAGCGATAAATCATTACTTGATAAAATAGATAAGATAACAAAAAATACAAATGCGAAACTGAGTGATTTAGATAAAAAAATGGACTCAATGAAAAAGGAAGACTCGGTGGGTGTTATAATAGAAAAAGAGGTATTATAAATCAATCAATAATTTAATTTCTATAAATTATTGATATTATTAGTTATAATTACGAAATGAATTTACGCGTTTTTTAATGTGTTAACTTCTGTTTTAAGTAGTTCAATGGTTTCTTGTTGCTCCTGCATTGCCTTTACCAAGTAAGGAATTAAACCGGTATAATTGAGACGTGCAGGAGTATCACCCCATCCAAGTGCTTTATAATCGGGGTCATTTTGTATATCATCGGTGGGTGTATAATCTTGTATATCAGATGGATTAATGGGTGTATATTTTTTAGTGTTTACAAGATGTGATTTAATAGCGAGTTGATTTACATTTTTATTAACAACTATTCTAGGATTTGAAACATTTAAAATACCCGAAATATCAATAAAAGGTCTACCGTCTGCACCAGTAACTACGTGTGTATCGGTTTCTATACTCATTAATTGACCATTTGAAATATCGGTATATTTCTTACCGTTTGAATCTAAATAAAATTCACTATTATCATTCGGGTGTATAAATATGCCGTCCGTTAAGTTGGTAATAATAGGTTCCTCCGTTTCAACAATGTGAGTGCCTATTATACCTTTAGTAGCTAGTTTATCAATATCTAATACATTTTTACCCTTATATAATACATTATTTCCGGATAAATCTTGAAGTAAAAAGCGGTCAGTATCGATTACCAGTTCGTGATTAGCATTAATTATAATATTTCCAGAAGCATCACACTTATATATATCATTATCGGTAATTATATTACCTGATGCATCGGGAATGTATTTTAATACATAAGTAATTTCCTCTTTATGATTATGATCAACCGGTAATGGCTTGGCGATTGTAGTATCAGTAATATTCATACCAAGTGTAACCAGATGCCTTAATTCTGGTGTTTTATACCAAACTTCTTGAGCGATAAGTCCAGATTCTTTAATAGATGTAATATCGTGGAAATCTGCGCGTTTATCATAAATTTCTGGTTTTAATTTTTTAATAGTATCAATGGCGCCGGTAATAAGTTCTTCGTTTACCTTTAATCTATCGTCACTACTACTGGAAGATGTTCCTGAAAAAGTAATATCACCCTCTACATGAAGTTTGACGCCTTCAATAGGGTCAGAATTAATACCAACATTACCAGAAGCATCTATTACCATATGAGAATTGTATGGAAGAACATCGCCGTATACATCATTATTAAACCCACCACCACCGAGTATAAGTTTATTTGGTGCTAAAATAGGAAGATCATTATAATTCATATCATATATATAGCACCCACCATTGTTTCCGCCCCCAATCAATCTCATAACAACAAGATTTTTACAATCCCCACTCGCTGCCATGCCTGCTCCCCACCACGTTGATGATGGTCCCCTTAATGTAAGCATATCGCCCCATTGTCCTCCATGATTTTCAACACGTCCAACATTATGCCATGTTGGTATTTGATAGAGGACGCTGGTGTATGGTGCTGTTTGTCCAATATATATAATATTACCATCATTGCTCATTGCTAAATTTTCACCAAATCCATCACTCGCACCTGTACCAGAACCAATAATAGAAGGCATGTCTTTATCATAATAAGTTTTTTCCAAAGTCCAATTAGTAGGCGATGACAATGAACGTCTATAAATTTCAACACGAGGTTCAGCATTAGTTCCAGGTCCATACTGATAAACGAGAGGGTAACCGCAAGTTATAGCAAGTACAGTCGCGTTGCTGTTTATAGCATAGGCTCTGTAAGGTAAATGATGTGGCATCGTAGCCTCTATTTCTAGAACACTCGTAGAAGTATTATTTGTGTAATCAATATCGTAAACATAACAACGACCGTTGTTCCAATTTGTAGTGGTGGAATAATTAATGGTCTTTGAATTACCACCAAATACAACAGTTTTACCATCACCTGAAATTTCCATTTTATAAGCGGTCCACGCGGTGAAATTTTTACCTCCGAAGTTTCCATTATGTGGGAGTCCAATATCAAACAACGCCATGTCAGCAGCAACCCCTGATTGTAGTGTAACTAATAAAGTAGGGGTTGTATCACCATCAATTACATTGGAAATGGGATCATAAACACGTATAGTATATTTATTATATGCCATATAAGACAAAACAACTAATCTGGTTCCATCGTAATTTATTTTTGCCATAGCACAGAAACCAGTGTTGTAATCAGTGTCAGTATACTGATATTTTAATATAGGACTACCGGTTGAACTAATTGAATATACAAACATAGTATTAAGGTTCGATACTACAAGTGTCTTTCCGTCACCACTCAATGTAATAACTTTACCAAAGTTAAGGTGTCGGTTATAAAGCGTCTTGTATTCGTCATTTCTAGTATCGGTTATTTCATCCCAAACATTATTTGTCTTTCTGAGTATATATACCTTTTTTAAAGCAACATTTGCTGTTATAATTATTGTTCCGTCATCACTCATACAAACACGTTCGCCATATGAAGTTCCTAATCCAGCGACTAGTGGACCATCTGCACCAATTGGTGTGACGATGGGGTCTGTAATAGTAGTATTTAGAAGTGGCGTTAAAGGTTGAATTAAACCTTTAGTTTTGATATATCCGTCAACAATAAGATTGCCTCCAATATTAGCATCATTTCTTGTAGTTATGTTATCTGAATGAAGTTCTGTAGCATTAATATCATTAACATTCATCGCAGCAACACGTCTTTTTACAATAACTGCACGCCCTACAGCATATTTTACATTATCGTTGCCGTCGTCCGTTAGTTCGGGTTGTGCCCAAGAAGGTTCTCCAAACGCATATGTAGTGCCATCATCTGATATAGCAATTCTAGCACCCATTTCTGTGTGTCTCATCCACTCAGCTGGTGGAAGCCATTGATATCTTGTATTTCTTACTTCCTTATCGGTCAAAACCCATCTGGACCCAACAAAATCAAATAAGAAAATTCCATTATGTGTGACTGATGATGCGTGCTTAGGAGCACTTATGATTAGTGCATTAGACCCTCTCGCGAATTTAATACAACCTGCCCGAGCAAATCCACCAATATTGACACCAGTTTCCAGGTCCAAATCTGCTAGAGTTATTGTCTGCATTAACGAATAAGATTCATCCTTCTTGTCATATTTATAAATATCGACTGTGTCTGTAGCGTTTCCTCCATTTGCTATAGACATATATGAACCATCAGAGTTGAGACAAACATTTCTGCTTGAATTGTTTGTGGTTGTTGCTAAGTCAAAAATAATTTTATGATTTCCATTAACATAATCGGTTTTATAAACCCTCACACGTCTGTCGGTACCGTTAGTTCCTATTATATGACCAGTAATTGCGACTAGTGTAAGGTCATCGCTGGTTGACATATTATGAATATCGTGTGAACCTTTCGTATTACTAAAACCACCCTTTTTACCATCTAAAGGCCAAGCAAAGATGTGCGCATCATTACTATAAGTTTTCATTGAATCTGTATCTGCGATTTCAATACCATGAACGGCAGTAGCAGAATTATTCGTCCAATCTAACTCCCAAAATGTAATTGCGCTTTTATCTGTGTTCGAAGTGCCATTTCCATTAGAAGTCAATATAACCGCGTATTTACCTCCATGCGAAACATTCAATTTATATAAGTACATATATGAAGGAAGACCACCGTGACCAAGGAAACCGTTGATTGATATTATTGAAGTATTATTCCATTGACCATCAGCACCCCTTTTCGCTATTTTATGACCTTCATACATGGTAGAAACGTGAAGATTAAAATTATCGCCGTTATTTGCATTAATGTAATTACCACAAGGTGAAAATTCGCACCTGTCTGCCCAGTTTTTATCATTAGTTGTACCGAACTGATGTATCTTTGTCCAATTATCCGTTGTTTCATTGTATCTGTAAACAAATGTTGCCTTTTTAGTTGTATTGGAAGCAACCCAAGCAAATTCTTTTCCGTCAGGAGATAATGTTATTCCGAGAGCACCATTAAATCCATCTTGTAAAGGTCCTCCCAATTCCGATACATCTATTGGGTATTCTTTTTGAGATAATGTCTTTGTAGTTGAATTTACAGACAATTGAGTAGAAACATTTGAAATACTACTGACAGAAGAGTATGTGTTTATAACGTTTGTTAATAAATTGTCTGAACTTATGGAATTAAATGAAGGATTTGAAGCAGAAGGTATAACATTATTAGAATTAGATTTTATGATTATTCCATTATTAAATTGTGCTATGTTACCGAATTGTGATTCTCCACCAAAAGATACTTTGCCTGTGCTCTCAAATGTGTCTGTATAAATACTAGGGGGTGCTACGTTATATATTTCAATTTCTCCCGAATTAGCAACGCCTGAAGGTGGGGAAGGGGGGTTAAGAGAACCAATCGCTATTATACCACTATTAGTCATACCAACAGATGTTCCCCAACTAGCATTGTTATCATAATCTGGTCTTTTTAAAGCAGCGTATAAAGACCACGCTGAACTTTCGTAAGCATATACTTGTACAACACCAGTATTTGCGTAAGTACTTCCATTACGAAACGCGCAACCTGCGATCAGCTTATCGCCATCTGGAGTGAAAGATAAACCGTGACCGAATCCGTATGGGTAATCAGCACCTTCTTCGAGTTTAAACCCCCCAGCAGGAACTATAACATTAGATGCGTCTAACGTCGTACCTGTAAAATGATATATAGCAACGCGGGTTGAGGAAGGAGAACCGAGATTATATCCATAATTAAAATAAGGATTACCGTATCCGTGTGCTATACGTGTACCATCATAATTAATAGCGACACTACGCCCAAAACACTGACCCATTTCAATATGCGATAAAGCATCAGTTGCTTCGCGACCCCCACCGAAGAGACCGCCTGTTAGATTTAAAACTTCAGAGTATGTATTGTTTGTATAATCCAGGTCAAAAACGAAAAATCTACCACCACTATCATCGTGTGCATGAGCCGTTTGTCCGCCGATTACACATCTTGAACCATCGCCACTTAACGCCATTTGAGCATGCTTTTGATGTATATTAACAAACTGGTTTACAGCCATCCAACCATTAAAATTATGAGTAGTACCATTCAAGTCTATTGCTATAAGTGGGGTGCCTTGAGTAGTATCGTAAATAACAGCTTTTTGATTCGTTGTGCTGTTATATTGAGCAGTTATAAACTTACTACCATCTCTTGTAATGTCTAAATTGCGAACGGTAGCACCAGAAAATCCAGATGCAAGCGAAAATACAGTTCCGTTATGAACCCAAGAATTCGATACTGAGTTCCAAGTTAAAACCGCAATTCCAGCACTGTAGGTAGCAGAAAGTTTTGTTGCACGAACAATTGTTAAACCATCGCCGGATATACGTGTCAAATCTCCTGCTTTTAAGCCGCTACTAATAGTTGAAAGATCTATTTTTGTCCTCGTATACGAAGAACCGGTTTTAGTAAAAACATAAACCCACCAATAAACTGATGAAACTATTATATTACCATCATCCGACATACTAAAACCGTCTGAATTATTTTTCAATAGATCCGCCCAATCGCCGTGCATAGAAGTTATCATAGAACTATTTAATGGTGCTGTAAGACCGGCGGCAACAAATGTACTACTACTACCACCACTACTACTACTACCACCACCACCACCACCCGTAGCACTAATTGTGCCTGTACCTTGGTCTATGGTGATACCGTCACCTGCTATATATGCGCTTGAACTTACGGTTGAACTAATAGTATTTGTTCCGGTATCAATAGAAATACCTGTTCCGGCAATAAGAGTATCTTGTTTTCCAGCAAACACACTACCGTTTATCTTCGCCAACGTAACCGCTCCATCTGCGATTTTAGTCTCGGTAATGGCATCATCTTTTATTTTACCGCTACCAACAGATAGAGATGCTAGTTTCGCCTCGGTAACAGACCCACCGAATATTTTACTTTCAGTTATAACGTTGTCGGCGATTAATGTAGCGGAATTAATAGCACCGGAAGCAAGTTTAGCGCTCGTAATAACACCATCTGGTATTTTACTTGCGATAACTGCCCCGTCCGCAATTTTCAAAGTTGTTACCGAATCATTCATTAAATTATCACCTGAAACACCCAAATATGCGATTTTAGCGGCAGTGATTCCACCATCAACAATCTTGGAAGATACTATAGTATTATCTGTTATAAGTGTCCCAGAAATATTACCGACCAATTTACCCGTATCAATGTTTCCTGATATTTTCGCACCATCAATTGCGTCATCGGCAAAAATCGTTCCGTTTATTTCCCCCGCCTTAAACTTAACAGCAGTTATAGAAGCATCGGCAATCTTATTGGTAGTTACGGCACCATCCGTAATTTTACTTTCAGTAACCGCATTATTCGCGATTTTACCAGGTTGAATAACACCATCGGTAAGCATTTGTGTGGTAATACTACCAGATGCAGGTAATGATACCGGAATTTTGGTCCAGTTATTTCCAGGTGAGCGGTCAATATATAAGAATAAATCACCATTCACAATACTGGTTAAATCTGAATTTTTAAGATAGTCTTCGTTAGCATTATTATAGACAATTGTTCCTGATGTCTTAGCTACAAAGTATGTTCCACTCGCCATATTAATATTTTTTAACTCAATATAATTTAAGTAATTACCTGCGTTTGATGCGTTTAATTCTGCCTCACTACCCCAAAGAGTCCACTTGAGTGTGGATCCGGCATCATCGTCGGACACAGAAATGATTTTATTGGTTAAATCTATTTTACTACCCACTGTATCAATACCGTTTAGACCACCGTCCGCGCGGTCATCAACACCCACACGAATAACAGCACTCTCCTTGGTAGGTAAAGAACCAAGTAATGTCTGTTCGTTAATACTAGTGGCAAAATTCGCAAGTGATTGTGCGCCGGCACTCGTAGTGAATACACTAGTTCCATCACCCGTATAAGCAGTAGTAGTTAAATCATAAGTATAAGCGGTGGTAAAATCATATGTGGCACCGCTGTCGAACGTATCACCAAAAGATAGACCGGTAAATTCTAATAATGCGGGGTCAATAGTACCACTTCCAGAACTAATCTTTTGTGTCTGGACGCCCTTGATTACAAAGGTCTCACCGGATGCGTCTGCTGTATCTTTTGTGACTACGGTATAATTGACTGAACCTGTAGTTGCGTCGAAACTCATTCCTATTTTATTACCAGAACCATCTTCAATATTAATTGTCTCTGTTGAAATATTAAGATCACGAGTATGTATCTTATCAAAACGGTATGGACCCTCTCCTCCTAACTCCCAACCGTTTGTCATACCGGTATTTACCAAATCCCCATTAACATCCTTTACATATGGTAAAATACTACGTTTTGTAGAATCGATTTCAAGATAATTTGTATTAGTTGTTACAATACTATCTTGCGCCTTGAACACAGTATTGGGAACATTTATTACAACATTATGCGAGACATCCGGATACGACCCTCCTGTCAAAGGTGTTTCTACATACATAGAAGCACCTGAAGCGCCATTTGTAGTAAGAGATGTAGAATTCACACCGGTTCCAACAAGTAAAGATTTTTTGAAATAAGCGTCATCTTGAACACGAGTTTTACCTAATACATCTAAGTGAAACGTTCCGTCGGCGGATTTACCAACACCCATTTTACCATTAATATTGGCGTTTTGTGAAACAGAAAGACTATCGCTTATGGCAGTTGTTGACAAATTCGTGTTACCTTTAACTTCAAGAACACCGGAATTTATTGTATTTCCGTTTATATAGAGACTGGCGTTTGAATTGAAATATTCTCCAATATTGACTTTTCCTACCAATGATGTTTTACCAAGTGCTTCTAATGCTGGCGCATTAGCATCATTGCCTACTGTTATTTTACCATCATATTTTATAACACCAGTAGATATTGTGCTCCATTGACCACTATCGTCATTATCAAAATCGTTCGCCAGATCATATATATCAGATGCTGTGTGATTTGTTTTTGTAAAACCATCTTGACTGAGAGTTCCTTTTTTATTTGCGAATCGTATCCAATCCGCGACTGTATAAGTTGATAATTCATCGTTTGTTCCTTTACCCAAAGAATTCGCAGGTAATGATGCGAAGTACTTAACATGGGTAACCTTATCAGCATTACTAATATGTGTAGTCAGTTTATCACTTATGAATTTTGGAATATCATTATCTCCCTTTTTACGCCTTTTCATTGTGATTTTATCATTTTCAACCGCCAATTTATTATTATCACCTATCCAAATACTGGCGTCACTTACATACAAGTCGCGTATTTTCTTGTCTGCGCTACCTATATCATACGTAGCATTTGTATCCGGTATAATACTACCTTTTAATTCAACATTACCAACAGACAGAGTATCGAAACTTGCGGCGGCGCCATCTAATTGACCGTTGAATATGGAAGCACCATTTGCTGTTAATTGACCAGTCAGTGTAGTAGAACCTGTTACATTTAAATAATTACCAATTGATGCGTAACCTGCTGTAGTAACAAAGTCGGTTGTATTAATACTTTTGACATTGACTGATGATACTGATGTTAATCCACCTCCTCCACCGTCACCACCACCCGAAAGTGAATTTCCACTTAAATCAACTACACCCTTACAGTATACAAATCCATTCATGGATATATCACCAGCAGTCATATACATATTACTACCTGCGTGTAAATAGACATTTCCTGTGTTTCTTACAATTACATCACCGGATATATCAGCAAAATCTTGGAAGTAACTCCCTTTGAACTTATTCATGCGATTCGCAAATTGTAACCAACTCCCTGAACCGCTCATTATATATATACTGATTATATTTTACCTTTCTAAATTTTGCGTTATGATTCTATAAATAATTGACAATATACTATTGGATTGTCAATTATACGGTAGTGAAATGCTTTGACTATTTACCGTGCCAAAGCGAGAAACAATAAAAATATTAACCACAGTGATATGTGCACCCCAGGAACGCCATCTTATATATTTTACCGATAATGCTTTCGCCGTTTATCTGAGTATTTGTAAAATCGCCTGGAAATTCTTTATATAAGTCCGTATGTGCCCCATCATTATATACAGAAAACTTATCCGTTGATACAACTATATATTTCATATCGTATTTCTCTACATATAATGTATTTCCACTATTATCAGTTTCATAATCATATACATATTGATGAGTGACTGGGTCAATCACCGCCCGGTCTACGTCGTATGATTCGGTGATTGTTTCATTGGTAATCTCTTTCTTATAGACCGCTTTCTTTGCTTGATATTGCTTTATAATTGGATTGCCCAGCGAATCCAACAAATCGTTATTTGAAGCATCTTTTAATATAACATCTATCATTTTTGGTATCTTGCGCGTCTTTGTTATAGAAACGGTTTCCATATCAGGAACTTCCGTAGTAATAATATTCCCAGAAACATCTGTTGACTCCACTTGCTTTACGCGCGGAACTTCTTCTTCCACAGTTTTCTCTATTACTTGAACGCTCGGAATTCCTGACACATCATATGTGATAATATCTTCCTGTATTGTCTTTGATACTGTATCTATTATCTGCTGTTCAATGTTCTCATAATACGTCTCGTCATCATAGTCATCTTCCCAATAATCAAATACGTCCTTTTCTACCTCTGTGGGTTTTTCCCGTGTTTTTGTTATCGTTTCGTATCTGGGTTTCTTACGTGGTACCATTTCAATTTCATCAAAACTACAATCGGTCGTTATTTTTGCTACAGTATATGAATGTAATACATCATCGTCTTGTTTCATTCCCAATCCAGGTAAAACACACGTCGTAATATAATCACCATTTGTTATCGGTCCGTTTATATTGGATACCCATACTGCACCTTCACCTAAACTGTTAATAGTTAGTGGTCTATCTTCTTCTGCTTGTTCATATTCGGTTACAAAATTACCGAATGGTTTTTCTCTAGTTGTGTTTGTATCGTCTTTATCACTTATTACACCCCAAACCTTTGTATCATTCACTTGTTGTGAATACTCTACTATTGGAAGACTTTCGTTTATACTTATTTTATACTTATTACACTCGTCACAATTTGTCATTTGATTACGATATTTACCAGTTGAACTTACTATAAATCCTTTTTCATCGATTAATTCACTAATACCATAGTTATGATGCTGTCCTGTGAAATTATTAAAAATACCTGTATAACTACCCTTGGATATATACCCTTTATTCGTCCACGCATTAGTAACTACTGATTTCCATTCAAAGCGTAATCCGTAACTAGTATCATTCCAAGCCGTCCAGAAACCTGCGGTAGAAGAAGAAGTAGATGAACCATTCGCCAGCCATAATACACCTACGTCTTTACTTGCAACAGTAGCTCTATTGTCACACGTAATACCATTTCCTATAATATTACCATTCACATCTAACATAGAGGATGATGGCGTTGTTGTATCACCTACTCCATAACCTATTCTGGTATTACTCGCAACTGTAAGTTTTCCTCCTGTTGTTAAACTCATCGCGCCTTGTGCTGCCGTGTGTGTGTCGCTTCTCCATAAAAAACCCCTGTCCGCGTCATTGTTCATTGTAAAAGTCATAGCATAATCATTTAGTCCTCCGTATGTCTTACTGCTCTCCATTCCTATCATATATGTGCTCGATGACCCCCATAATCTTATTTTACTCATGCTATTACCAGAACCGATTGTTAATGATGATAAAGTCCCAATGGATGTAATATTCGGTTGGGCTGGTGTTGTAACCGTTCCAGCAGTTGCTGCCCAACCCGATGTATTTTGATTTCCTGTAGTATTCACACCTGGCAGATTGATATTCGCGGAACCATTGAAGGACACACCACCGATTGTTCGTGCCGTCTGTAGCGTGGTAGCAGTTGCCGAATTTCCCGTGCACGCCGCAGCAGTTGTAGCAGACGATGCATTTCCGCTGAATGATGTTGCGGTTACGCTTCCCCTGAACTCCCAATTATTACTACTATAAGCATTTCTCGCCGTCCAAGAATCTACACCATTACTTCTCCTATATAAAGTAATATAATCAGCAGCCGCCGTTGTAGATGGACTATTATCCCCATTATATTCTATTCCACCGCCGTAATCTAATGATTGTCCAACATATAACTGTCCTGTCCCTTGTGAACCTCCGTATAACCGTAATACACTTTTATATCCATCACCAGAAACTATATCAAGAGTAGTGTCAGCACCGCTACTACGAACTTTAACATTACCAACCACGTCCAATTTCTCGGTTGGTGTAGCAGTTCCAATCCCAAAACTGCCAGTAGAGGTCATTCGCATAAACTCAACATTATTACATTTAAAATTAATAAAATGACTAGAAGAACAATTGATAAGTGTATCACCTGCGGAACTCTGTAAAAGAGCATATCCACCATTGGTGTTACTATCGATATGCGCAAAACTCGCAAAGTCGTTGTGCCCGGCGTACCCAATCGCGGCACGACCAAAATAGGATGTTGTGTTGGTGTTATAACCACCGCTGAATGATGTCGCAGTAAGAGTATGAGCGGTTGCGTCATAACTTAAAGCGGCGTCTTGACCCAAATCTTTACTACCTGCTGCTGCCCCCCCGGTCATAGTTAAATAATACGTCCCGCTGCTTTTAAGAGTTATGCTAACTTTGTTGGCAATATTTGCTGTTAAACCTGATGCTGTTCCAGTTAACCCAGAACCACTACCGCTGAATGATGTTGCGGTTACGGCTCCGGTATTACTAAGAAGCATTAACGTTGTGCCACCACCAGAGTTGTTTGTGGAATTGTCGTGGGCACCGCCTTTGAACCAAGCAAATCCGCCAGCAGTTCTGTAATATTGAGTGAAGGATTGGACACCCAACCCATAAGTGGTACCATAAAGATTTAACATTTGTGACGTAGCACTCCCTAACGATATTTTTGTTGCTGTTAGTGTTCCAGTAATATCCGTATCTGTATATAAATTGATTTTATTAGTTTCAATCCTCACCATTTCACTACCATACGAATTTGTCCCGTTTGAACCCGCATATAACTGAATATATGGTCCCCCCATCGCCAGTTTATCACTTCTAATTTCAATCCAACTCTCACTATCTTGCGACGTTGTTTTTCTGTAGAGATTTAAAGAACCATTATTATTTCCATATATATTACCGCCAACAAAAACATCGCCTGCAACCTGTAAATCAGGGGTTATATAAACACTACTATTAGGATACAAATTCGCAATCGTAAAATTTTCGGTTGAACTACTTGAATATCCCATGTATGCTTTTCGTCCTGCTGAGACTCCATCTGGATAAAACTCTATATATGCGTGGTCTGTTCCAACTAAATCTAATATAGAACCTCCATTTCCATTCACAGATAATTGTCCGTTTATTTCAGTATTACCAGTCACATCTAAACCGCCACCAACAGATAAAGCGCCAGTAACATCTAAACCTGACGAAAATACACTCGTTGTATTTTTAACTCTTAAAGTATAATCAATGTCCGTTGGTCCTACCATTATATCAAAAAAATCCGTATTTGGTGCGTTTATTTGTCCTTGGTTGGTTGTAACATTAATACTACCAGCAACAGATAAAGAACCAGTAATATCATTACTTGTGCTCAAACCGGTTAATTGAGAACCATCACCCACAAAACTCGTCGCACTAACAGTTCCTGTAAATGTCGGCGAAGCAATATTTGCCTTCAAATCCAGTGCTGTCTGTTGTGCGGTTGAAACTGGTTTTCCAGAATCACTCGTATTATCTACATTGGAAAGACCCACCATGGTTTTCGTTATTCCACCTACTGTTCCGGTGAATGTCGGTGAAGCAATTGTGGCTTTACTTGCTATACTATTTGTAACTGTTGTTGCGAAATTGGGGTCGTCACCCAAAGCCGCCGCCAATTCATTTAGTGTATCGATTGTCCCCGGTGCTCCATCAACCAATTCACCCACAACAGTTTTCACATATGCGGTTGTTGCTACTTTTGTAGTATTATCGGTTGATACTTGAGTTGGAGCACTTACTATTCCTGTAAATGTCGGTGATGCTAAATTTGCTTTTAAATCCAATGCGGTTTGTTGTGCAGTGGAAACTGGTTTCAAAGCATCACTTGTATTATCTACATTTGAAAGACCCACCATAGAACTCGTTATTCCACCTACTGTTCCTGTAAATGTCGGCGAAGCAATATTTGCTTTCAAATCCAGTGCTGTCTGTTGTGCAGTGGAAACTGGTTTCAAAGCATCACTTGTATTATCTACGTTGGAAAGACCCACCATAGAACTCGTTATTCCACCTACTGTTCCTGTAAACGTCGGTGATACTAAATTTGCTTTCAAATCCAATGTTTCTTCAACCGCATTCATACTGACATCCAATACACCAATATCAGTTTCATTTGTTGTCACTCGGGTTTCTAGAGCATTCATACTAACGTCCAATATACCAATATCAGTTTCATTCGTAGTCACTCGTGTTTCTACAGCGTTCATACTGACATCTAATATACCAATATCTGTTTCATTAATAGTTACTCGGGTTTCTACAGCATTCATACTGACATCCAATATACCAATATCTGTTTCATTAATAGTTACTCGGGTTTCTAGAGCGTTCATACTAACGTCCAATACACCAATATCTGTTTCATTAATAGTCACTCGGGTTTCTACAGCATTCATACTGACATCCAATATACCAATATCTGTTTCCGTAGTTGTTATGCGGGTTGCCAATGCGTTCACACTCGCATCAACATAAGTCTCTGTTGCTATATTTGTAAAACTACCACCAATGAAACCCGTTTTTATTTTATCCGTACTTTCATCAAATAATAACTGAAAATCTGAACTATCGCCGCGGTCTACCTGTAAACCAGCAATACCACTTGTTACACCTGTTCCTACTTCTCCACTGTTTAATACAATTATATTATCGGCGGTTGTAACTGTTGTTGAATTAACTGTAAATTGAGTTCCGTTTGAAATTACATTTCCGGTGACCGTTAAGTTACCGCCTACTAGTAGGTCTGCTTGTGCGTCTATATTGGATGTCATTTCTATTCCACCCGTTCCAGAAAGACGTACTTTGGAGTTGGTTCCGGTTGCTTGAACTTTTACATCGGCATTCGTACCACTTGTTAAAATTGTAATATCGTGTTCCGATTGAACCTTTGAATTACCAGAACCCGTAGTAATCAGATCAATAGATTGGTTAGTATCTGCTTTTATTTCAATTGTATTCGCATTTGTTCCCAAAATTGGTGTATCTCCAATATAAAGTGTATTTACTGATAAATGTGCTTCATTTACATAAATTGACCTAAAACGTTTTGCGCTTGTTCCTATATCGTATATACCTGTAGTATTTGGTATAAGATTACCTGCAAGTTGCATTGACCCATCAAATACCAAATTACTAATATCTCGTTTTAAATCTACTATACCAGTAAGGGTATTCAAACTTGCATCGGTTGTTACCAGATTATTTGTTAGGGTATTCAAACTTGCGTCTACACGAGTTTGTAAATCAAATAAATTGTTACTCGTATCTGTTATTTGTGTTATTATGTCTGTTCCATTATTGAAAATGGCACCATTCATCGAAATATCACCATGAGTTAAATGAATATTTCCGTTTCGTATAATGGTGTTTCCACTTACATCTAAAAATCCTTTGATGTATGTTTGGCGAAATTTATTTGATACTGGTCCATATTGTAACCATTGGTTATCCATATGATTTTATATATATTATAAAATCATTTTGTTCTGCTTTTTTCAGCGTTATTTGATAATTTATTTATTTGTTCATTAATTGTTCAACTAGTTTCTTTAATTCATTCAGTTCTGTTCTGGTTTGTCCAAGCTCTGCTCTCGTTTCATTCAGTTCTGTTCTCGTTTCATTCAGTTCTGTTCTCGTTTCATTCAGTTCTGTTGTTAATGCTTTTGTAGCTGCTATATTTGTCGCTACTATTGTATTATAGTTAATTGATCGGAAATCATTTACTTCGTGACCGTGGACAAATACAGATTGTTCGTCCTTTACACGTTTCTCTATGGATTCTTTTAAATGTATGCATTTATCTCCTTCAAACGATTCTATTCCAACAGATTGTTTGTTTCCACTTATATCATCAAATTCTAGTTTCGTTGGGACCATATCCTTCGTCGTTTTCGTATCTAATATAATTGTCTTACCATCATTTATTAATTTACATGTTTCACCAACGGATGGTATCATTTTCGTTCCACCCGAATCTACTGCTTCGGGTATTATTTGTTCGGCATCTTGGGCTATCAGACCATAATGCGTTTTATCATTATCGTAGAACTGGTAGGATTTGGGTTCAAGTTTATTGATTAGTTCTAATGCTGTCTTCGGTTCAATTGTTTCAATGTTTGTTTTCACCCTGATATCGGATGTGGCATTGAATGATACTGCCGTGACTTTGGCTCTAAATTCCCAATCATTAGTAGTACGAGGATTTTTTGCCGTCCAATTATAAACATTATTATCATTTTTATACAAAACTATAGTATCAGCACCTCCACCCGTCGTTGACGGGTTGTTGTCTCCATTGTATTCTATTCCACCACCATAATTGGCGTCTTGACCTACATACAATCTACCCGTACTCTGACCAGAACCATATATATTTACTGATGCCATACCGGCGTCAATATTTGATATCACATCTATTGTTGGACTCGCTGAACCATCAACTTTAACATTGCCACCATTCACATGCAATTTCTCGGTTGGATTGGTCGTTCCAATACCTACATTGCCGGTAAGCCCTGTTATACGCATATGTTCAACAAACGAATTAAATTTCATTTTAACATTAGTTGTAATCCAAACTGGATACGCATTTCCAAATATAATGCCTTCGGTACCACTGTTTGATTTTGATATGATTTTTCCTTCTCCAAAATCTCCACCAACCATTATATCCCCTACAACATTCAAACGAACATTGTTGTAATTTAAATAGTCATATTCATTACCTTGCATACTCATAACAGTATTTCCATTCACCTCCAATTTCTCGGTAGGATTTGTCGTTCCTATACCTACATTTCCATCAGTACCACTTATATTGAGTGCGGTGTATTGGTTACTACCATTATATAAATCAAACTTATAATCTCCCTGCCCATTGTAAAATTCCATTTCCGCATCTGACGTATTAGTTATAAACGTTTTGTTGCTGCTATCAACCGCTATTTTGAATCTGTCGTTTTCGTCACCATTACTGTCACTAAAGGATATTTTTCTCCAACCAATGCCATATACAAATAGAGATTCAGTAATTTCTAATTTTGACTTAAAAGTGCTCCTATCATTTTTAACTCTAAAACTATAATCAATGTCCGTTGATCCTACCATTATATCAAAAAAATCCGTATTTGGTGCGTTTATTTGTCCTTGATTGGTTATAACATTAATACTACCAGAAACATCTAAAGCACCTTTAATTAGAGTATTTCCATCAATTACTACTCCACCAGTCCATCCTCCACCTTCGTTAAGCCACAATCTATTACTATACCCATTAATAGAATTAATATTATCAATCCTTATCAAATCTGCAATATAAAGACTTCCCAAAAAACGCACAGCAGAACTACCACGTGCAATATAAAAGGCATCTACGGGAGTTCCCCCATCAGAAGTTCCAAAGATAAGACGGTTATCACCACCATCATAACGAACACTCCCACCCAAATAATTTCCTTCATTCGTATAATCCTCGGTTAAATATAGTCCTGCATTATTAGGGTCGTTTGTTTCTACTATAATATTTATATTTTCCCCAGTAGTCTTAAGATGTAGTTTTTCGTCAGGAGTATCAGTTCCTATACCTACGTTTCCACTAACATCTAAATTACCATCCACTTCCAATTTATTCAAACATTTCAATCTCAGTGCATTCCACGTTCCAACTGGTTGGTGATTAATACGAAAATCCAGAGTAGAAGTAGAATTTAAAAATGTATAACCAGATTCCGATTGTAATACAGCATAATTAGAATTTGAAATATTAGCATTATGTGAAAATGAAGCGTAATCAACATTACCAAATGTCCTACTACCCATATGGGATACACCACCTTCTACACTACCACCAACAAAAACATCGCCCGCAACGGATAAAGCATGAGTATCTGCGTTATAACTTAGAGCTGTGTCTTGACCCAAATCTTTGTCGGCGGCGGTGTCGCCAGCTGTCATAATTAAATAATACATCCCGCCGCCTTTAAGAGTTATGTTAACTTTGTCGGCAATATTTGCTCTTAAACCTGATGCCGTTCCAGTTAACCCAGAACCACTACCGTTGAATGTTGTTGCTTCTACGCTACCTCTGAATTCCCAATCATTACTGCCTTCTTGATTTCTTGCCGTCCAGATATCGTTGTTATTCCCACGTCTAAATAAAGTTAAATAATCTGCCCCCGCACCCGTTGTAACTGGATCATTATCTCCATTGTATTCTATTCCACCACCATATTGGATACTTTGGCCCACATACAACCTACCCGTACTCTGCCCTGTTGTACCATATATATTCACCGATGCCATACCATCATTGTTATTTGCTATTACATCTATCTTTGGATTCTTTGAACCATCAACTTTAACATTGCCACCATTCACATGCAATTTCTCGGTTGGTTCGGTCGTTCCAATACCTACATTTCCACCATTATGACACGTTAATATTGCTGTTGGGATTTCTGTTCCGGTTATTCCTATTCTTGGAGAAATTTCAGAGGTGGCAACAGAAATTTTTGATGTTTCACTTGTTGATACATCAGGTGCTATATGTTGGTATATTGTAAAATTATTATTATATGATATAAATCCACGCGATTCAGCCACTCCTCCATTACCATCACATCGTGTTCCCATTAACATTTCTGATTTACAACCAAGCCCATTCCCATCTTTTTTTACATATGAATATATTCTTAATGCATTTATACTGGCAGTTGAGGTACTATAATCATTAATATTATCCAATGCACTTAATTTTATATTATTAGCATTTGTATTTATAATGCTACTTACTCTTAATCCATTTGGAATATTAATAGCATCTGTATTTTCACTGGTATCTGCTACATGTAAAAGACAATCCGGAACCGTAGTTCCTATACCAACATTGCCCATTGAGGTTAATTGTCCCTTTATTTCAGTATTTCCACTAGTAGCAATAGTCAACGCATCACCAACCGCGTTTAACGCCCTTATTTTAAACTTATCATCATCATAATTATCTATCCCAGTCGTCCATCTATTAGCACCAGTAGTAAGATATTGAATTAGAGCATCACCATCTCCACCTTGTTCTATTGTTAATCCCGCAGAAGTCTCCGTATCCGTAGAGTTTTGGTAAATGTGTAATTTTGAAGCAGGGGCGTCAATTCCTATTCCTACATTACCGTTAGTGTCCGCCAATACTACATCTCTATAATCTGTGTAATTAGTTGTATTTTGGTATTCTGAACTTGTAGGTTGGTAAATACGCATTCCAAATTCATTTTTCTTTAAACATAATAGGTTAGACTTTCCACCAGTTCCATCATCCCACGTATTAAAATGGATACAATCGGCATAGGGGTCGGTATTGTTATTCGCCCAACTACCAAAAAAAACCTCAAAACGTTCCGCACCAATTTCACTCCAATTTACTTGTCTATTTTCACCTGTTAATTTCGGCACAAAACGATTATCTAATGTCTGATTTTTATAAGTAATCTCCTTTGGATTAGAAACGGTTAAATCTCCAGTAATTTCTGTATCACTCAATAATCGTATATCATTCGCACTAATATCTAAACGGCGGGTTGATGATATCTCACTTCTATCATTCCAACTAATCATTCGCAAATTATAATTATCAGCAGAACCACCACTTCTTAAATCAATATAACTCCCAATTGTTCCATACATTTCAATTCTACCATACGTATCAATTGTTGTAAGTTCAAAACCATTAGTTCCGTCTGACGGGCGTTTAGAATACAAACCACCACCATCTAAAGTTAAATCCCCAGTCAAACCAATACTACCAGAAACATCTAATTCATAACTTGGATTGGTTTTTCCTATACCAACATTACCCGAGAGAGTGATGTCACCACCAACAGATAAATCACCAGTCGCATTTATACTACCACTCACGTCAATCATGCCATCATCAACCACAATATCGCCTTTAACACGTAATTTTTTATTTACACCCAAAGTATATGTTTGATTTCTATATAAATATACTTGACCGTTTCCTGGACCATCTACATTATCCGCTGTGAAAAGATTTGGAGCACCAATAATAACCAATTCTCCTGTTCCATCCACACATATACCATCTTCATCTGAAACTAATCTACTACTATTATTATAATCGTGAATTCCTCCCAAATTTGAATAGGTTTCACCATCAAAGTTTGCGACTGTTGTCCAATCGCTATTCAAATATTTATAAATAAATGCTTTACCGTTGAAGTTACCAAGAGCACCAGACCCGATCGCCAAAATACTACCATCATCATTCAATGACATACTAGCGCCGAAAGTATCTTCGTTGTCAATTCCATCAAAGGTAATAGGAGAACCACGCAATGAAGGTGTTAAATCAATTGATAATCCAGTTCCAGATAAATCGTATACGAGCACTTGGCCGATTTCAACAGCTGTTTCTTTTTCTTGTGTCGCAACTGAAATAACATTACCGTCATTACTCATAGCAACTGATAAACCGAAATTTTTTCCAATTGGAGATGAGTTACTAATATCTAATACTGGGTACCAATAACTGTCCGCCCGCTTTTGATATACATAAACGCGGTATACCGACGAACCCGTTTTATCGATTGTTCCGCCAATTACGATTCTATCTCCCGCTCCATTTAGTTCAATACTTCTTCCCATTTGTTGATACTGGTCTTCAAATCCATCATCATTCATTGATATATCGGCAATTTTTTCTATAGAATCACCGACGTACTTAAATATAAGAACACCACATTCTACACCTTCTTTGTCATTACTATTATTACTATATTGTCCCACAGCAAATATAGTTCCGTCATTATTAATGGAAGTGGTATGACCTAATTGTGAATAGGTCGTTGAACCGCTTTGTAAAATACCTACCTGTTGATAACTACTTCCATTATATTTCCATAATTCGGTTTGTCCACTAGGGTCTGCATTATATTTCCCGATGACTATTATAGTGCCGTCTTCATTCAAGTCAATTGAAGAAACATTACCTCCGGTAATTTTTATGGTGTCCAAATGGACGATTTCGCGCTCAAATACATTATAGATATGAACGTTACTTGAAGCATCCGTGATATTTACTTCATATTCACCGAACGCAACACGCTTACCATTCCTACTTATAGAAACTGTATTTCCTAATTTTGTTCCAATACTATCTTTATATCCAATCTGTTTCCAAGACATATCATTTAATTGATTGTAAAGAGTATTATCGTAACCTATCATAACCCCATTGGAATTAGAAGTCAAAGTGGGTTCTGGATAACTTGGGTATAATATAATCTCGTTATCTTTCATTTCCATTTGACTATTAGTAATTGCGCTACTCTGGTCATATATTAATTTGAAGGCACCTTTATTTTGTATGCTTATATGATTATTATTTGAACTATCAGATACTTGTAATACAGTTGCAGATAAATCTTGTCTCATTTTTATTTTACCATACCCTTGGTTATTGGATAGGTCAAACAATACGTTTCCTGAATTATCAATTGTCTCGCGTATTATACGATTGGTCTCAAACACAATCGCACTCACATCATTGATATAAACTCGGGAACTCTTATCTGGGTTCGATACTCCTCCGAGGGACCCCCAATTGGAACCATCATAACCCTCAAATGTATCATCTGTTGTATTAAAACGTATTAGTCCAGGGTCTGTTGATGGTCTGTTTTCCGTTGTTCCGACTGGTATTCGCATAGCACCAGAACCATCCACATATAAAGGAACATCTGAGTTATCTACGGTTCCTAATTTAGTTTGTCCACTTACAAAGAGATCGGAATTCAAAGAGGCATCGCCACCCAGATATAAGTTGGTGTTCGCGGAAATATCTCCACCTATAAAGAGTTTAGAATTCAAGGATGCGTCGCCGCCCAAATATAAATTGGAGTTTGCTGAAATATCACCATTCATAAATAGTTTGGAATTCAAAGAAGCATCGCCACCCAGATATAAATTGGAGTTCGCGGAAATATCACCACCGACAAATAAATTTGAGTTTAAAGAAGCGTCTCCAGCTAAATAAAATTTGGTGTTCGCTGAAATATCTCCGCTCACAAATAAATCAGCGTTTAAAGAAGCGTCGCCACCCAAATAAAAGTTGGTGTTCGCAGAAATATCTCCGCCTATAAATAAATTAGCACTCACATCTAAATTGGCGTTTGCTGAAATATCTCCACTTATAAAAACATCGGTGTTAAATGAAACGTCTCCTGTCATTTCCATATTATTTCCGTAAATCGTGTCCGAAACAACCATACTGTCATTAAAATTCGCTCCACCGTTTATATTGAAGTTACTAGTTAGATTAGTATGATCAAGTAGCATACCTTCATATCTAAATTTTCTATCGGCCCTGCTAATGTTCTCGGTTCCACCTGAAATTGTAAAAAATGCAGTCTCCTGCTCTTGGATCTGAACCGCGCCACCTTCTACTGCGAAACTGGGTGCTTGGGCAAAATATGAGGCACCCATTACATTTAAATTACCATCTAAACGGGTTCCACCTTCAACATATAAAGCAGCAACTGTGCTTTCAGTATTCAATGAAGCAGTAGAATTATTGATTTTCAACACACTGTTCATAGAAATATCGCCATTATTCATTATTTCAACCTTTGTGCTTTCACCGTTCTTGAATTCTGCGATGGAAGGTGTAATGGAAGGTGTATTTTTATCCTGTTGAACAACAAGGGCAACTTCATTATCTGCAATATTACGCACTTTCAATTGGTCAGAAATCAGCACATTATGAGATATATCGGTTTGTGATACACGACCTCTGAAATTTAAAGAACCATCTACTATTAGATTACCCTTAATTATTGTATTACCACAGACGTCCAAATTACTGTATAATATTGCATCATCTGTAATATGAACCTTTGAATTGAATGAAACATCATCCGCAACTTGGAGACGTCCTTTCATATCAACCAGACCCGTTTCCGCACCAATAGAAATAAGTTCTCCACTCAAACCGAAATCTATTTGTCTTGTATTTGTTTTCAACAGTCCAAATGAAACATCAGTTGTTTTCAATTCACCTCTATCGTGGAGAACCAAATCACCGGAAACATTTAAAGAACCTATAACATCTAATGTGCTCATCTTATCCCTGTTTAATACCGATGGCGCATAAGTTAGAAGCAATCTACCTGTATCTGGACTAGTTGTTAATGCGTGTGTAGTTATTATATTATTATTATCATTTGTCATTGTGATGCTTGTTATATTATTTGATGTATCTCCAGTTAAATATTCACTTGTTCCACTACCATTGATATAGTTATTATCCAATTGTTTCCATGTTCTGTATGCGTCGTGACTTACAAAAATTTTCCCATTATCACCCACTATAATTGCTTCGTTTTCCGATTTTATATGAATATCATTCAACACAACACCACTTATAACACTTGTCTCACTGTTCCAATTTATACCTCCATCGTGTGTGTATGTGATTATTCCATCACCTATAGCAATAATATTATTATCATCATATACGAATACTCGTTTATAGTCTTTACCTGTATAAACATAAGAAGCATCTGTTCTTTCTGTAAAGATGGTATTTGGGGTTGCGTAAATTGTTCCATCCATAGATGTATTCAATGTATATGATTTAATATTTCCACCCGCACCAACCGCGTAAATAGTGTTACTAATTCCTTTAACGTCGTTTATTACGAATCCAATATTTTTGGGTATAGAAGGATCTCCGCCGGTTGAATCTGTTGTAAATATAAATATATCGAGTTCATAGTTTCTTGCTGTAATAAAATGATTATACGGATATTCATAAAAACTATATATACTATTACAAGAAATATCGTCACTTAATTCATTTATACCAAGATTTTTTTGAGTGTATGAACTAAACCCACCATTGCCGTCGGTGTATGCATTAGTAGATGTGAATAACCCGGCACTTGTATTTGTTTGTGTAATTATACATCTTACGCTGTCGTTCATAAAAATATCTTTGACCTCAACTGATGTGTTTGTTGAAAATTTTTTATTTTCTGTGTTAATTTTTGAAGTAGGGATAGGTTCCCAAGAAACACCATTGTCATTTGACTCATAAACAACCAATTTTCCATCATCTGAGTCATATGAACCCGCAGCAAGCATGTGTCCTTCATAATTAGCAACCTTCAAGAATCGCATATTTCTCTCTTTTCGAATGTTTATTTGACTATCGGCAATGTATGTTGCCCCGTTTACATCAAGTGAATACTGGTCAGTTTGTGAAATATATTTATTTATACTTGTCGTGGTATTATATTTTTCAGTTTTTTGACCCGATACTATCATTAATGCTTGAGGTTTTTCTTCCGAATTATTTGAAACATCCAGCACAAGCATACTCCTAGCAGTATCTTTGGGGTAAGCGCCACCGCTTATTACAGCACCTTTACCGTCAGGTGTTGTTATATTCATACTCGTATTTGCAGATGAATCGTATGCGATTAAACTAAATGCATTACCTTTATAAACACTATCATCTTTATAATATAATTTTTTATAAGTTCCATTTGATATATCATAAACCACCATTGTTTCATTATGAATATGACCTTTACTTCCATCTGCCGAAATGGATACCTGTGATAAAATACGTGTGTCTTGCACTGTTTTAATTTCTAGAATTCCACCGTTTAAGTATTTTATTTCCGAATCGGGAGACTCCTTATTATTACTAATATCAGTTCCGCTGTAAAACTGTAATGATGACGAATCGTCGTCCGTCACATTTACAGCAATGCCATTTTGTAGATAATTACGTGCGATTATATTTCTATTATTCGATTGGTCTGAATATACATTCAATACCGATTCATATGACCCTGCGATATCAAGAACTGCCAGTGGGTTCTCTACATTTATACCCAGTCTATTATCATCTGTGCCTTGTAAAAAAAACCCTTCACCAGACGACGTAATAATTAATTTACCATTTACATTCAAATCCCCGAGTATATCAACATTTGTATCCGCGATAACATCAGATTTTAATTCAATTAAATTGGAACTATTATCACCCAATATAACATTGCCCAATAGTTGTGTTTCACCAATAATCTGAAATTCTGTTAAAAATTTATCACGAACCGTGAACTTGTCCGCAATAATATTATTTACAGAAATGTTATTATAACTGTCTAAATTTTTTATACCACCATATTGTTTCCAAGACATTAATGGATTATATACAATAATGTCTTATTTTTAATATTAAATAAATACGGATACTCGTTTATTTACACTAAATACTCTTTTTGAAAAAAATATTATGTGTTTTGCTTTAAACGTATCGCCCTCAAGAAAAATATTTCACTATATTCGTTTTATTACCTATTATATTATCAACTATTTTCTTATAAAAATTCCTGAATTTTGATCTCTTTTTTTGCATGTCACCAATTGTGAACCATTGTATTTCAATTTTTTCGAATAAATGTTTATTGAATGAATGGTTTGTTTGTTTCCATAGGTAATTATGATTATTATTAAAATATGTCGGTAGATTAGGGTCATAATTTATTAAAAATATATGAACATGGTAGTGTTCGGTAGATATTTTATAATATCCACCATTATCTCGTATCATTTTTCTTAATGCGTGTTCATTTCCCAAGAATCCGGTTAATTCTTCAGCACCTTCTCTTAATGCCGCCTGGTATATACTTTCTCCATCCTCACATTTTCCGCCGAAATCGGAGAACCCTGGCGCACTTTTCTCGTTTTGGTTCTCTTTACCGAATAAAAAATATAACTCTTTATTATGTATCGCAACTGGAAGTATGCTTGCTCCTACCATTATCGTATATAGTAAAATTATAAAATAAAGTCCATAAAAAAACATTGTTTCTCTTAATTAAATACTATACCACTTACCGACCCCCCCCCTATACTACCATAGTTTATCAAACACCGCAACTGCCGTCATCCTCGCCCTCTTCCTTCGTTGAATTCTCACTTACCTTCTGGACCGCATAATCCACGAACTCGCCGTCATCGCTACTCGCGTCACCACCCTCCAATGGGATGAAGTCTTCAACCGTGATCGCTGGGGTGGGGTTACTTCCGTCTGCCGCAGTCGCCATCCAATCAGGCTGGTTAGAAACCCTGCGCTGAGAAGTCTCCTTGTATCCATCCGAACGCTTAAGAACCGGAACAGGAGGGACATCGCCATCACCGATGGGTGCGGCGGGAGTCTTCTTCTTGTTTCCATCTCCGTAGCGGGGTTTGCGCTTGTTCTTACGGGAAGGGTCATCGCGAGCAGGAAGCTTTGAACGACAGAACCTCCAGAACCACTTGGTATCCTGGTCGTAGGTGATCTCGTTGCGCTTCTCCGTCATCAGATCATTATACATCCTGTCTGCCGTCTCGCCGCGGGGCCAGAACTTGAAGTGGATGAAGGCCCTGATGAATGGGACATCATTCTTATCCGTCTTCTTCACGAGGTCAACGGAACGGACGCAGTCGGCACCAAGAACACTGTTGAAGGTATTACGGAAAAGGTCGGGGTTGTTACACGCGGAGTGAGCACGGTGGATGTAGACGCTGGGGACGGTGTTGTTGTTGTTGCTAGTAGCCATGTTTTATTAGTTGATTTCTTCTAGAAGATGTGGGGTGTGTTGTATTTATATTTATAACATAAAGTAATCAATTTTTATAAAAAAGTGTTTATATTTTGTGTTTTTGTGTTTTTTTTATAAAACATAAATTTTTAACTAACCGATTTTCTTTATTACTTTTGGTATATCAACTGAAGAACCACAATTGTATTGTGAGAAATCGTATATTGTTTTAGTGTTGGTATTTGTCTCTACTTCTTCTATTTTTATCTCCGTTGAAACTGGTTCTGCTTCATCCGCTTCTATATATTCAATCTCGGGGATAGTTTTATAAAACTGGAGAACCGCGGGATTTGCTCTTATCTTATTGGGATTAAAATCGCTTAAATAAAGTCCGTCCAAAGACTTTACTCGCGACATAGCGACATAAGTTTGTCCGTATTCAAATATACTAGTCCCTACATCCATTTGCGCCATATTAAGTGTAGCACCTTGTATCTTATGTATCGTAAGCGCCCATGCAAGTTGTAATGGATATTGTTTTATAGCGATGGATGGATAATCGGTAGACTGCCAGTGGTGCTTGGGCATTAACATTATAACCCCATTTGAAAAACGAATTTTGGGACTTTTATCTTGTCCAACCAAATCTATGATTATACCCTGTGAACCATTACATATCCCGTTTTCCATATCAATATTCGCAGTGCACATTACTAGAGAACCTACCTTCAATTTCAAATGTTCGCTACACTGAGCACTAGACAGTAAACTATTAATTTCATATTCCTTTTCTGTGGCGGTCATATTATTACACGATTCCAAAACTTCGGGTTCAAGCCCGATTCCCGATTCTAAATATACACGGCAATCGTATATTTGTTCAATATTATATTCAGTTTCGTCGCTCTCCAGTTTACCAAACATTACTTGGTTGATATAGTCAACCCTAGACCTTACTGGAAATAACTTTGAGATATTTATACCGTTGTTTTTATTTACATCATATATACGTTTACTGTGTTCCCTTAATATGTGTATGTTTTCTTCGCTTAATTCGCCCTTACGCACCTGTGAAAGTATTTCAATATACTTTGGATCTTTCTGGCGAAACATGGTTTTTAATTCTATATGATTATCCAATGGAATTACAGTATGCCATAATGGCGACTCAAAACAAAACGCGGATGTATCTGGTTCATTCGCGTTTCCGATGGGCGGTAATTGAAAGAAATCTCCCGTCAAAATAACTTGTAATCCACCAAATGGTTTGGTATTAAACCTTGCAAACCGTGCCAATTCCTCTAATGATTCAAATATTTTTTTACTCATCATTGAAACCTCATCTATAATGAGAATATGAATTCCCTTCCAGTTTTTCTTTACTTTTTTACCCCTTAGTGCTCGTTCTATGATTTGCTTCTTCGCGCCTTTCGCCATCTTTATACCACTCCAGGAGTGTATTGTCTTCGCACCACAACCGAGTAAAACGGACGCACAACCAGTAAGAGCGCATACTTGAACTTTCTTACCTCTACGCTCGGCATCTTTTATAAATTCATGTATCAAATGTGTCTTACCAACGCCACCTGGTCCTGTAATCAGGAGGTTTTTACCTTCTTTAAATAAATCTAACGAGTGTTCTTGTTCGTCAGATAATGACATTTTTGTTTATTGATTATTATATACTATAGTAATCAATTTTCTATTATAATTTCATATATACATTTGGAATAATTATTAAGATAGTACCTAGCATCTTTTTCCAGGTCATAATATCTCCATTGAAATACAAACCATATATATGCGACATAATAATACCAATATAAGATAATGGTGCATATACAGAGGGTTCCAAACGGGTCGTGGCATAAAAGCGTAATAGATATCCAAACAGTCCAATCACTATATTAAGAACGAAGGATGTGGTTAGTAAACCATTTACTGAAACTGCATTTAATTTTGTAAGTAGAGAACCTGATAATAAAATAGCACCAAAAAAGTAAGAAATAAACAGATGATTCCAGTTATTCTTAGTTTTTAGATCACGAACCACGAAATATAATAATGCTTCTGTGAATGCGGCCAAGAATACCATGAATACGGAGAACATTAACAAATTTTCATTTTCTGGTGTTTTTTCATCGTTTTCGTCTCCATTTTCTTCTAGGTTCTCCACTTTGTCTTTAGATTCCATATTTTCAGTATTACTTTCATAAACCAATAGTCCTACACCGATTAAGGGAATCAACATTATAGGTGATATTTTTTCACCAGCCATTAACAGAATCATAAGTGGATACATATAGAATATGGTGTATGCTACACCACTTTCCAATCCTTCAAAACCTTTATAGGACGTATAAATATGAATCATTGTTATAAAAGATAGTAATAATCCAGCTTTACTGAACAGGTTCTCTTTAATGAATTTATAATCTATAAATAAAAGGGAAATAAGTGAGTATGGAACAAAGCGTGTCCATAACTTCATATCAAATGGAATATCAATATTTTTTACAATTGTTGGATAGAGACTTAATAACGATTCGGATGTTATTTTACTAAGTATTTCAGTTATCATAATTATATCTATCATATATTGATATAATTATCTTTTTTATCGGTTTAATATTCACTTATCACAGGTTCTCTTGAATTACTCGTGTTCTATCTTAAGACAAAACGAAAAGTCATCACCGTTCAAATCTATAACATTACCAAATTCATTTACCAATTGAATGTTGAGTTTCTGTATATCTACCTTACCGGTATAAGAACGAACATCAGTCATCAATAATCCGTTAGGTAAATTAGCAGGTAAAATACTTCCAAATGGATAATCTTGTTTTGAAACACTAATACGAGCAAGTATGTTTTTATTTATTAATGAATTTGGAAGTGGAGATACGAAAGATGATTGATTTCCACTACTTGTAAATTCGTCTACGACTAAATATAAGTATCTAGGTCCTGATAAATTCGCAATAGCAGTTGATGTTAATCCGTTTGCGATATATGTAGAAAGTTGAGTTCCTTCAAATGTGTATATCGGTTCTCGGTACCCAAGTAACCATCCCAATGATGATTTAAACCCGAAACGAGAACAACTTCCAGTAGCATCTTTCGTAAAATCTATTTTTATAAGAGTATGATGATGATGACTATTATCAGTGTGTGTAATTATAGTATGATTACCGATTGCAATTTCGTTATGTGTATTAATTAGTTCGTTTATTTTTGCCTTCAATGTTTCTTTTGTGTATTCTCCATCAGGAACTATAATAATCTCAACAGTATCGTCTTCGGTTAGTTCGAAACTATTATTACCAAGCGCACTCGAAATATTATAATAAGACATCGGTATTTCGGCATTTACAACCGATATATTACGCACCTCTGTATATCGTTCGGGTAAAGTAATAGTTTGTTTTGATAACACATCTGTTTCATAATTATCCTTGAAACGCGTGTCTATATTTATATACTTCGTCTTACCTGGTTTCATTACATTAGTCATTACCATATGATTACCATATTGTGTAGTGGTTGCTCCTAAAAACAATTCTTTATTATCAAGGTATTTACTCATACTTTATAATATATAAAACGATTATATATTATATGTTTTAATACTTATTACATATTTCACAGGAACCAAAATCTGTCCCATTTACACAATTACAGGTTCTCCTCTTGAAAGCAGGTTCGGCATATTTATCCTTCAATTTCTTATTAGTAGTATCCCAAGCGGGAGGAACACTACGACCAGGCGCTTTCATCACAGGTTCACACGTTTTCTGAAAACTCTTCAATGGTTTTCTGTTTACGCGATCTTCGGTATTATTACATACTATAAAATTCGGGCAATTTGAAACATCCATCGCCATATCAAATATAGTTGTTTTATTAGGGATAGATAAATCGTTTAATGTGGGCGTTGAACTTTTAATACTACCTTCTAAACTATACTTTTTAAAATCAATATAATCCTTTGCATTCAATACACTGTTATAACTAAGTAGTCCATTACCCTTTATACCATCACTTGTTGTCCCATCACCAATCAATTTATGTGATATTTGTTTTCGTTTAATATAATCTCCTTGCGACATATATATATTTTATCTATATATTATCATTTACAAGTCAAAAATAATGTTGATAAATTATAACTTATATAAGCGACAGAACAACCGATGATAGCACCTACTAATAATTGTTCAATACTATGGCGCTTGAACCTATACCTTTGTATAAGAGAAAGAACACTAATAAAACCACCACCCATTAATAAATTTTTAGATTTTGTTACCAGATACATATATAATGTCGTGAATGAAACAGATTGAGCGTGTCCTGAAGGCATGCCATATTTCTCGGTTCCATTTGTTTTTTCAAATGTTTTATATACGACATTTTCACTGAGTTTTCCAGGTCGCGGTGCTTTGATTATATTTTTTAATACTCCGTTTAAAACTGTGTTAATAAATAAAAAAATTAAATAAACATTCAAATACTTCACGCGTCCCCATAACATTATAACTGCAACTATAATTAAGATCATAGGACCAAAAAAACCTATATCATCTATTATTGGTATATAAGGAATCATATATATATATTAGACGATTATATTAGGAACCATCATCTTTTGAATCTTTTATATATTGACCAAGTGTTTGGTCATGTATTTGCTCACAAACAAACGAAAAGCTCCAATTATCTTGATTTAAATTTACTAGAGTGCCTTTATCTGTTAATATTTTTACAGATATTCGTTGTATATCTACAGGTCCAAAATAACTACGTGTTTGTTCCTGTAGTGTAAGTCCTTCTTTTACGAATAAATCACCAGCAGTCAGTCCCGCTACATTCAATGGAATAACCGCGAAAACATCCTTGGCTATAACCTTTTGGTTCGCCCTAAAAATATCGGTCTGTTTTGCTTGCGAGGTTTCAATATTTGAATAAATGGCTGATAATTGTTTCGCTGTGAGATTATTATTATTTTTATCTTTCAATGATAATAATAAATTACCATCTTCATCACACGACGACGCGGCTCGTTTTGCATATGTTGGTATTTCAAAATCGGTCGACGGTGGCAATCCTGATACAATGGCGGATGGTAACCTATTATTATTATAATCATCTAATACTATAGAAAATTCATTATAGAGATTTACATTTAATTGTTGCTTACTTATAAATTGCTTTACATCAACACTCGCTGAATCTATAACATTAGCCAGCGGATATTCAGTTTGATCTCTATAACCTAAAATATAACCTATTGTACTATCATATGTCGTATTTTGGATACTGGTTGAACCTATATTACAACTCGAAAAAGTGCTATCGAAAAATACGACTTTGTAATCGCGCGCTTGAAACATACGATTTAAATTAAAATCAATTAAGCAGTAATCATCATCCTTTATAATAAAAGACATATTGTCTGATAAAATTTTACCACTCGCAATGAATGTAGTTTTCAATAATTCATTTATTTTATTTATTAATTCATTTCTTGTATAACTATTGTTTGTTGGTATATTCACATAGATTGTATTCCGGTTTAACGTATCAAAAACTCCATTACTACCACCGTCAATATTAACAGGAAGTGGTTCTATTATAATTTGATTATTCGTGTCATCAATTATTATCACATCTTTATCTATTGTTTTACTATCATTGCTTGTAATATAGGGGTTGGCGGATAAATCATAAGGTGTAGCATTCAAATAAAACCGATTGGTCCATACATTATTATTATTACTACTGTCTATTAAACGCATTTCATAATTATTTTCGTCCAGATAATCGCTTACATTTAAAGATAAATCAAATCTTGCCGTTGAAGTAGCTGCGTTAACCAATTCCATTGAAATACTACAATTTCTTAATAAATTAGGATTATTGAATGACGTATTTGAATATGCTTGTAAAGAATCATTTATTAAGTCGGCAAATCCACTAATTCCACCCAATTCATATGTTACAAAAATACCATTTATATTTCCATCTACATAATACTGGGGGTGGGGTAGCACATTTATTTCTGGTAGGTTTCTTATAGGTCCATCTGGTTTCGGTTTTAATTTTAATACATAAGGTGTGTCAATATAATTTACTTCTCCGCTTAAAAAATATCCACCCTCTTTCTGTATCCACCCACTTTCTGTTATTGTTATAATATCACCATTTACTGTTATATTATTATTGGATACACTATTATTGGATAAATCATAATTTTGATATTCGCTTCCTATTCCCAATAAATTTCCCATTATAGTTCCAGACAAATCTAATAAATAATTTGAAATACCCAGATTATAAGATATATCAATGTCTAGTTTTAATCTATTATTATTGTCCAAACGTATTATATCGTCTTCATTAGACGTCTTATTAAAAATATTTACATTATGATTATCAGCAAAAATTGTATTTTTATCATCAAACTCTGTATTAATCGCTGTAATAAATTCATCATTTGTATATCCACTGTCTTTTGTCGGTATAACTATTTCAAACTTATTTAAAACATTGCCATTGATATCCAACCCATTATATAATGGTTCCGTTGGTATAAACTCCATCTTAATTGACCTCGTTGAAGGAACTAAAATTCGGTCTTTGACTGCTGGTTCTTGCGAAACGACGTCATTCAATATTTTATAATTATAACTGATATCAAGATACGTAGTCGTTCCATCGGTTTGAAATTTCAATTCGTCCGTCCATATATTGGTTGTGCCACTTACATCAAAAGGAAATAAAATTATTACTTTGGTATTTAAATTATTAATTGAATCATCGCGTTCCAATTTGAGTTTTAAGTAATTACCAGAATCATCAATTACGTATTCAGAAGCATTATTAATATCGTTATTAATATCGTTATTTATATCGTTATTTATTAATACCGAGTTAATTCCATTACTACTGATATCGGTCCCGGGTACGCCAAAATCCAAATCTATAGTTTTTAATTCATTAGTCTCGTCAACTACATTATTAATATTAATATTCTGTATGTATCTTAATATCTTTATTGTATGATTTGATGCGTCTAGTGTAACAGTGGGGTCATTACCCGATAAATCTGAACGCACGGTGTAACTATTGAGTGTTTCGGTTGTAAATCCTAAAAATGATGGAATGGATAATGTATTATTTCGTTCCTTTGTGCCTGAATCACTGTATACTGGTGTTATAAAAGGAAAACGAATACGGAAATAATTTGAATCATAATTTTTTTTTATACCTATAAAAAACTTGGTCTTACCAGAACTACCGGTATTTTCTATATAGGTATTATTCAGCGACACGCCTTCTATATAGGGATTATTTATTGCATTGTAACCACCATTGTTACCATTATTACCCTTTAAGTTTTCAATCGCGTCATTTAGTGTTGCTATTAGCGTAGTGCTTGTATAATTTCCGGGTTCTATCTGTATTTTTATATCGTGTGTTTCATTATATATACCAGGCGAATTTCCTTTAATATAGAAAAAATTACTACCATAATCTTCACTAATCGTATACCACGAATATGGTATAGAAACGGAATATAATTTTAACTTAACTACATTTTTCAAAGTTTCTGATAAATTCAATGTGAATGCTGATGAAGTTGTGCCGGTTGGGTTATACCGACTACTACTATTGATTGAAACAACCCGCTTTGTTGCTTGGTTTATAATTTGTCCATTATCATCTGTCGCATATTGCAATGGATATGAAAATGTAAAATTTGAAGAGTTACCGGCATTCGCTGCTTCGCCTTTCTCTCTTCTATTTGGAACGGTCTCGTCGGTAATGAATTCATTTTTTTCCACGTCAGTGTCACCAACTGTTAATTTTTGTTCTTGGTTTGTTACATCAGGGGTACTATCAAACTTAAAATCATCATTTCGTTTATCGTAAGGTTTTCCTTGTAAGTTTAACTTTATATCACGACCACGGTCATCGCCTCTACCATCACCTGTCACATCACTGCCGTTTAAATCTGGTCCTCCATCATTATTATCAGCATAATCAACATCATCAACAGCATTATCAAAAAAATACTTATAAACATCAATCATAAACGCAATAACTTGGTCATATTCCTCGTCATTACCATCGGTTGTTGCCTTTGCGGTTTTATACTCATTAATCATACTCAATATTTTCGCTTCTAATTCGCGATCACCTATACTCGAATCAACATCTAATAAATTGTATAAATCGTCGGAGGTGGTATCATTACTTATTTTTAATTCGTCCATACTACTTATTTTCTATACACTATATTTATATTTCTTGTTTCTTTGATAATAAATTACGCTTCTCAAACATCTTATAAACAAATTGAACTAAATCGATCACAGGCATAATACGATATAGTAATACAGGCGGAAAAGCAGATAATCCGTGTCCCCGCTTCATATGATAATTTCCTTTGAAACATAGTATATCGAATGCTTTCATTATTTCTTCCTCGTCAGCATCCATATCTGCACGGTCAATACGACTTTTACCAGTAAATACATAACGATTATAGTTTTGATTCATATACACAGAATACTTCCTTAACTTTGGGTGGTTCTTTACCTTTCCAATACCCATAATCTCATTCTTATCATTATTCATTTCGAGTACAAACATGGTTGAATCCAAAGTAATTTTCTGCGACATCAGCGACGGAGCACAATACACACATCCCAATTTCGGTTTTTTTGATATAAATTCACGGTTCTCATTCCAGGTTGAATTACTAAACCGACTGGTAATGAGATTATATGGTTTGGACGATATAAGGTCTCTTGTTTTATTCGCTTCATTACGTTTCTTTTCTTTCAATTCATTTGGATTTGGTTCTTCCATTCTATTTATCTGTTTTGTATGATTATTGACGAATAGGTTCTCTTGATTCAATTTTATATATCTAATTAAAATGTATAGTTACTATCATGGATAATAAGTCGTTGAAAATAAAGGATGATATTACAAATACAGAGATAACCGATATTGAAATGGCTATAGAGGAAAACAAAATCGTTCAATATACAGATGAACATTTTATGAATAAATTAAATAATACATTGGAACCGTATAGTTCGTCACCGAATGGAATACCCATACCGAATGACGAAATGTTAAATATAATGACGAGTAATATTGATATACGTGCGTCAAACAGTCCAATGACTTTATCAAAAAGTGGAAGTGAATCTAGTTTTGAAACATCCGACGATACAGATAGAGTAGAAAATACATTAACCGAAACAAAACAGCGATTGACTTTATTAAAATCTTCCAATAAGCCAGTAAAAAAACACTTTCGTAATTTATCATTCAAAGAAGTTGAACGTTCTCTAGAAACATTTGATACGAATTGTAAATTATCAAATGAATTAGATATCATAATTACATATCTGAACGGTCAGAAAAACTTATACATACACTCCAAAAACTTTACACATTGTAAATTGAATATATTAATGGTTCCGACACTCATAATATCCACAGTAGTTACGGTATTATCTCCATTTATAAGCATATACGGATGGTCTAATATTACAATAGCAATACTCAACGCAACAATAACATTACTTATATCCCTCGTCAATTATTTTAAACTGGAATCAAGCACACAGATATATTCTCACTTGGCGTCACAATATGATAAATTACAAACAGTGCTTGAATTGGCAAACAGTCGTCTAGTATTCTTGGATAACGAAATTGAACAAAATAAATTAGTAGTGAAAACTATACAGGAATTTGAAATAAAAATATTTGAGATTAAGGATTCAAGCACGATTTTTATCCCCGAAGATATTAAAAGTATATTTCCGATCATAAGTCATATTAATATTTTTTCGTTCATAAAACGCATTGAAACATATAAAAAAAGTTTGATATATAAATACAGAGATGCCAAAAATGAGATGCGTTATATTTTATATAAGATAGACCCCGAAAAGTGCGATGAACGTTGTAAATCACGAGTTGCCTATTTGGTTGATATCAAAACCAAAATAAGAGATGAACTAATTGAATATAAAACCATTTATAGTTATATGGATGATGCTTTCATACAGGAGATAAAAAATGCCGAGGAACAAAAATTCTGGTGTATGCGAAGAATGTCTGGATATAAACCATCCGTAACACAACCTGATATTCTCAAAAAACATATACCAAAGTTATAACTTACTTGCTGTTTCGGTTACTTTCCATTATACGCCAAAATTGAGGTGACGACGAATTATGCACTATATTAATATAATCACCATTCAATAGACGTGATTTCAAATCAGCATTTTCAGTATCATTCCAATTAATACTAATCATTACACATCTATAATCGGTGTTGTTCTTGGGTTTCGTCTCAAATATTTTTACGATCCTACCCCATTTCAATCTACATATAATACTGAAAATATACTCTCTGGAATAAGATGTGTCTACACGGGGAATACATAGTTGCATAAAACGGTTTAGTAATTTATGATTTATTATAAACAAAACTTTCCTCTTCAATTTTATAGAAATTCTTATATCATGAATTATGATATAAGATTAAAACCTTGAAAACCGAGTTAAAGTCGGTTTATCGGTCATTTACCACGAAGAATATAAATCCGCTTTCCCTGAGAAGGGAGGATTGAATTCTTCATCGGTTTAAATCTGCATTTGTATCTTTATAAAATGTTCTGTCTCAAGTATTTATATATGTTTTTTGATTTTTACCAATAACGTTATATAAGAATTATCTTATGCTGTTTTGAGACATAGTATATTATACACTAATCTTTATATTCGTTATATTAATAGAAACATTATAGTAATAGTTTCTAACTAATATAGTATTATCATGTCGTGGGTATTAGACGAAGAGAAATTATTAAATATCAATGAATGCTACGCCAGAGAGAAGTTTCCTTCCGTTGCTGCTCATTATATATATATAAATAATAATAATTATATAGATAATATTAAATGCGAAGAAGTATATTTTAATTGGGATATTAGTAAGAATATTGGAATAATACCAAATAATGTTTTATTAAAATTAATTGAAGAGAGAAAAACTTGTGGTAATAACACATATAAATTTGAAGAGGGTTCTCTATATAATATAACTTTAGAACCAGATGATATACAAAGTTATTCCGAATCAAATTATCTGGATAAAGACAATACTGACGAATGTTTTTTAAAACCATTCACAATATTAGACGATTTATATTTAAAACCCAGTATATTTATTTTTCATGAGTTAAATGCCCTATATTTTATATTTCGGCAAGCTGAAAAAAAATATAACCCAATATCCATCTTAAAAATATTAGAGGATGAACCAAAAAAAAATAAGGGTCTAACAAAACGTGTTAGAGTTAAACTACCGAATAAGAAAAACAAAACACGTAAATACTTAGAAAAATAATATAAATATCTTTTGACAGTTATATTATTATGAGTAAAGTTGACGAACCAATTAATTATAATTTCCGTCACGACCTAATTGAATTATACCTCAATCTATCCCGAAAAAACGACCCATTGATTATAAAGAAAATTTATAATAATTATTGTAAATCAATTCAGCGCGTAATTGATGACGAAACCATAAACGAACCTAACAGAAAAAGACATCTAGTATTATTATACAAACTTATCGCACAAACAAGAGATATTACTTATGGTAAAGGTGAGCGACTTCTTACCTATGTGTTAATCGTTGCCTGGTATAAGTTTTACCCTGTTTCTGCATCTTTCGCAATAAAGTTAATGGTTTATAATAATGATAACGATGATGATTTATATTCACCTTACGGTTCTTGGTGTGATATTAAATATTTTTGTCATTATGTTCAGAATATTGATTATATTGACGATGAGTATAAAAGTAAATTAATAGACACGGCAATTGGTATCATGAACCACCAGATTAATAAAGACCGTATTGCTTGGAATAACACACTCAAGACATATATGGAAGATAAAATGAATAATCCGGCTTCTCTTTCACAGCGTCCTGTGGGGAGAGATGTCATGACTTTCGCCGTAAAATGGTGCCCTCGTGAAAAAAGTAAATATGGTTGGCTATACGAACTAATTGTGTTACAGTGGAACAAGATGTTTACACCAAATGTTGCTTATGAGACAGAAGCACAATTTAGTATATGTAAGCGTAATTATAGGAAAATGATTTCCGCTCTTAATAAAGAGTTGGATACAACACAGATTAAACAATGTGCAAATAAATGGTCAACCATAAATCCAGATAATGTTTCCATTGGTACCCTCTTAAAACAAAAGGCTGCCTTCAGTAAAATAAATAATCAAGATAGAATAGATTGTAATAATAATTTTAATGAATATTATGATGAAGTAAACACAATTAGTGATTATAAGAATTCTACCAACCGAACCCTTTTACCTATATCTAATATTGTGGAGCGCGCATTTAACTTTTTAGAAAATGGTGCAGGTGACTTGAAACAGAAGAATTGGATTAACTCTATTTGGCGTAAGAATATGAATCACTTGAATAAAAGCGTGTTGGATAATTCCATTCCCATTATCGATATTAGTTGGGACCTAGATAAAGATTCACGAAACACCGCGATTGGTCTTGGTGTTGCAATAGCATTAAAGTCCAATATAAACCGTATTATAATTTACGATAATGTTTCATATTGGCTTTCTATTTCACCGAACGAAGAATTTACATCCATTATGGAAAAAATATATAATAAAACCAAGATGGCGACATTATCAAATATTGATTCTGCATTTTTACTTATATCGGAAGCATTTGCATCCACAGTTACATATGATAATACTACGATTAAGAATGATATGGTGTTTTTTATTTTCAATGGTGGTAAAATTATTAATACATCTCTTAAGCAACGGTTTATGTCATCAACATTCATTTGCTGGAATATTCAGCGCACCGGTTATTTAAAATATAAGCAAATAAATATAACCCCTGGTAACTTCCACCTATGTGGTAATAGTATAACGGATATCAATAATATTCAAAAATATTATATTGACCGTTTCAAGACAGGAGATCTTGGAAATTATATTGAAAACATTCTTAATAATCCGCGTTATAAATCTATGGAACGGTGTTTGATTGATGTTATGTAAAAATTGATTTTCATAAAAGTAATTGTTTTTTTATGAAAAGCACGTAAACCTATATATAATTTTTAAATGAACATAGACATACCCATTCAACGTTTCAAATACAGCGATACGATGTCATCATTACTTGACAAATTTGCAGAAATACACAGACACGATAATCGTAAGGACTTTCGTTCATTCTGGGACGAATTTATAAAAAGTAATCTTAATGTATTTGAACGAGAAGTGGGTTTATTGGAAGCGCGTGGATATAAAAGTGACCCGTATATTGCAATGTATAAAAGCGCTCGGTTTTATTATAGAAAATTTTATGATGGTTCCGGTAAGAAAAAGAATTGTAAGAAAATCAAAAACCACCCTTATTCAAAATTTCCAACTGAACTAATTCAACTCATTGATACTGTCATTGAAAAATATATCTCTATGAATCTTAAACAAGTATCCACACACGACTATATGTGTGATATTACACCTGCATCTTGTTATACCGAATTCTGTGACAATTACAAGGACGATTTATATATTCATATTCGCGAATATGTTAGACAAAGACAATCTACAGGCGACAATGTTTCGTCTAGTGTAGTTTCAAATAAACTAAAAAAAACTTTCAAAAACAGGTTCTATAAAATACAAGAGAAACTTAAACCGTTGAACATTTGAATCCGCACCTGTAGGGTGTAGCTTTAAATGTTCGGGTTGTCACTTTATATGATTATATAACTGTTATAAAGGCGTAAAATGATATAATAATTAATTATTATTCCAGCAGGTGGCGCATATATCTTGATGTTCTTTTTCATTGAATAGGTATGTGGTATCATCGTTACACTTTGTACATTTGAAATAACATAGGCGGTTTATTTCACAATCGCCCATGTTTTCACGGGTTTCTAACACAATGTTTATAATTATACCATAGGCTATTTCCGTATACAACTCGTCTGATTCTTCCATAGATAATGATAACTTCATCAAATTCATTGTCGCATCTACACCACGAAGGGCATTTATTATTATACGTGATGTTTCAATTACCCAAGGTTCATTTTTATATTTCACTAATTTACGGAGAGAATTCTTGAAATCATCTTCAATTGGTGATTTACTACGAATCTCGTCGTTTTCATTACTTAAGAATATATTACGCATACAGTCCGTGTTTTTTAATATTTCTGGTAGTTTTTCTTTGAAATCTTCGCGAAGGTTCTCAAATTCATCCCAACTATCATAAAGTATTCTTAAATCATAATAACTCTCATATTCTAAATTATTATAATCTGTACTTTGTTCAGTTGAGTTATTAGATGATTCGTCGTCATCTAATGTCGCTTCTGTCGTATTTTTTATATTACTGACATATATTTCTTTAATTTTATTCTCATCTTCACCGAAATATTTACTCAAGTTCTTCCTGCGGATCTCACTCATTTATATTATCCTATTAGATTTATTTGTTTATATGTTTCAGTAAATAATGTAAAATGTCTTCATTCATGTCTATAGTTACTTCCATATTTGAAAAAAATATCATATGGTTCATAATTATTCCACGGTTACAACCTTGGCGAGATTCCGGGGTGTATCGGGATTATAACCTTTTTTCAATGCTATATAATAAGATAATAGTTGTAATGGTATTAGACCTAGTATAAATCCATAGTATTCATTATTTGCCACTGTTATAATTGAATCCCTTTCCATATTTTCTATAATATCCAGATTATCTGTTATTAATAACACAGGGGCATTCCTTGATGATACTTCTTCATAACAATTCATTATTTTAGAACTATATGTTTTATCACAGTTCAATAAAATCACTGGTGTATCTTCTGTTAAAAGAGCAAATGGGCCGTGTTTCAAAGCACTCGCGGAATACCCCTCGGAATGAATATATGTTAATTCTTTTATCTTAAGAGCTCCTTCGTTTGATATAAAAGCATCACACCCCTTTCCTAATATAAACATACTATTAATAGTCAATAAATTTAAATCGGGTAGGTTCGGTGTTATCATCGGTTCCACATTCTCCAATGTACGTGTTATATCATTTGATAGATTTCTCAGACTTTTTATCACCCTTTTACGAAGGTTCTCTTCTGTTTTATGTTTTTCGGAAAACCATAATGATATCAAAGACATACAAACTACTTGTGATACGAATGACTTGGTTGATGCAACACCCACCTCAATTCCACTATTACAGTATATTCCACAATCGGTTTCGCGAGCAATTAGAGAGTCTACCACATTTATAACTCCAATTGTTATTATATTATTCTCATTTGCTATTTTCATACAACGGTGTAAATCTTTTGTTTCACCTGATTGTGATATCAATATAAATCCGGTTTTACCTTTATTGGGTAAATCATAATATGTCAGTTCTGCTCCATCTATTACCTGAACACTATTAAACTTACATAATAATTTCATAAAATACGCACCACATTCACCGGCATTAAATGACGAACCACATCCCAATATTATTATATTTTCTATTTGTTCCAATGATTTACTCTGACTATCCAGACCACCCAATTTAACCTCGCTTTCGTTTTTGATACGTCCGCCTAGGTTTATAGCGTTCTGAACGGTTAATGGTTGTTCGTGTATTTCCTTTATCGTCCAATGATTATAAGGAGCGGGGGTCAATTCTCGTTTTCCAATAGTTAAATTACGTTTCTTATAATTCTTGTCTGTATCCAAATGTATTCCCATTTTATCGCGTGATATACAGCAAATATCATCATTTTCCAAAGTTATATATGTATTCATATGATTACAAAAACCACTTTGCTCGGATGTTATTATACAAGTATCATCTGTTAATCCTACCAATATTGGAGAACCATTACGAACACAATACATTTTTTCCGGTTCTTCGCGGTTCATTATCACCAAACCATATGTACCTACCAGTTCATTGATTGTTTTACTTATTGCATATGTTGTATTTCTATTACTCTTATAATGATATTCCAATAACGCAACTATTACTTCAGTATCTGTTTGTGATGTAAAAATATATTTTTCACTTTCTATTAACCGCCTTTTTATAATACTATAATTTTCTATTATACCATTATGAACTATGATAAAATTACTATTATTGGAAATATGGGGATGAGCATTTTTATCACTCTTTTCTCCATGTGTCGCCCATCTGTTATGCCCAATACCTATCGTATATTTGTTCTTTAATTTTTTGGAATTTCTACGGAGTTCATCTAACGCACTAATGTTTTTCGGTATGTCTTGAGCATATTTTTGTATTATAAAATTATCTCCTTCTAATAAACCCATACCACAAGAATCATAACCACGGTTCTGGAGTTGTTTTAAACCTTCCAGTATTTTATCACGCACGTCACCTGTTTGTGTTAATATACCAAAAATACCACACATTATTTATATATTATATCAATTGTATTATATATAATATTTAAATCTTCATCTGGTTAAACATTATATTGCACAACACATATTAACTCCTTTGTATTTGTATTATTATGTCTGTATAAACGAGTAAGACTTGTATTTATTGTATATCCATTGATATTCAAATATGAGAAGATATTTGGTATATCATCACGCTCCATGTATGTCTTTGTTGACGGATATCGCGTCAAGTAATATCTACACGTTGTGTTATAAGGATATTTAAACTGGGATAATTCTGGATGTTTTGCCTGAAACACACATTGACTTATAGGTCCATCGGGCATTATATCCAAACTTACTACTGATTTATATTCACGGGAAATTGGTTCCAGTATCGTTTCAATATATAACGCAAATGTTTTATTCGTCGCAATATCAAAAGGACTATTCATTTTTCCTATTTTATATATATCTATAAAGATTTATTGTGGATCAATTTACTATTTATCCACTTTTTAATATAAAGATTATAGTACTATTTTATATGGCGGTGGAGGAGCCATAAGTCGTATAACTTTGGATGTTATCAAGAGGCGTATTCCTTACAGCATTTTAATTAGATGGAATACAGACCCACCTAATTAAACTGATTAACAGATTAACAGATAAACTTTTGAATACGCACTCCTCTATGCTTATGAGCGCGAGGAAGGTGCTCGTTCATCGGTCATTGACCGAATCGACGGAAAATTTTATTTGATTCATTTTATCAAATAAAATCATTATTTACTTGTTTATGTTGTTTTTTTGGTGAATGGATCTATTCCGGCTGATACTAAGATCTGTTGAATTAATGATAACTTATCTTTATCAAAACCTACACCAAACGCAGGCATACCGAACGCTGCTATATAATAACTAAACAAAGGCGCAAGAGTAAATGTTTTTGTTAAACCGAACCCACCACACGTATCGGTAATTACCTCCTTTTCGTTTTTTCCTGATAATATATCTTCTATGCGTTTTTCTAATATGGAATTTTTAATAGACATTGATAAATGCTGTGTGTATAAAGCATATCCGTTTATTGAACCATTCAGACCATCCAACGTTATCTGTAATAGTGTTCTTAAATTGGGGTTTGTCGCTGTATCATACTGCTTACCGACTTCATCATGTAATACCAAACTCTGATTTAAATCGGTAGGAATATCCGCATACTGACGATTTGCCATACGTGAAGTATACTCGGTATCAATTGTATTTATTGAATTTACCACAGTTTCTGAAAATACCAAATCTGTACTCTCTAATATGATTGGTTCTTGTATCGCCTCTGTAAATACTGTTATTATACGTGTTGGTTGAGCTGTATTAGCACCACCGCTTCTTACTCCTAATAAATCACCTACGCGACCCATAATCTATTATATACTTATAAGTTAATTACTTCTTTTATACTTAATAAAAATATTTATACATTATAAAAAGGTTATTCTATGAATTTTTATTCATTCATATATTCGGTTTTATATACTATCGGGTTTATTAAATACTACGATAATACAAATATCAACACTATTACACAAGTTATGTCATTGACCGCCTCTGCGTATTGTAGTAAGACCGAATTGGAACAATGGAACTGTAAAACTTGTAGTCAAAATGTTTCAGATATTAATATTATTGATGACGATACACGTATTATTATGGCCTATGACGCTTCATTAAAGTCTCATTTTATTTCAATTAGAGGAAGTTCCGATATTAATAATTGGATCTCTAATCTTGAAACACGTATTATATATCCGTATTTTGATAAAAACATCGGGGTTCATAATGGTTTATATCACGAATACTTATTATATAAAGACCGCTTGATTTCATATGTAAAGGGTTTGGACGAAAATGATTCTCTTATTATTACCGGACATTCATCTGGTGGGGCACTCGCATCTTTATTGACATATGACTTAGTCACAGAAGGACACTTTTTATACAGTAATATTAATTTATACACATTTGGTTCTCCGCGTATTGGTAATAAGGATTTTGTTAAAAGTTTTATTTCATTTGATATTCCATATAATCGTGTAACATTTAAAAAAGATATTGTTCCTCATTTACCTCAGGAATTATTCGGGTTTGTCCATATACCACACGAATTATGGTTCACGTCATCGTCTAAATACAAACTATGTAATGATATGGGTGGTAATGAAGATGATTCGTGTAGTAATTCTTGTTCTCCATTTTCTTGCACTTCTGTAAGCGACCATCTAAATTATTTGGATTCTGCTATTGGAAGTGATGCGTGTTAAATAATCATTATCACGGTTTATTAATACTATAGTAAAAAATTATAGTATTATTTTATACCAGTGAAGATTTAAAATGGGACACCCGAAGGGTGTCTTGTTTCAAATTATAACTGGAATCTGACCGTTGCAAAATTAAAATGTTCCATTTTAATTCTTCAACGGTTTAATTAGAATATATTCATAGACATTCTGGGGCGTCTACTGCGTCTTACTGGTCTTGCTTCTTCCTCCGCCTTCTTTACTGCTGCTGCTTCTTCCTCTGCCGCCTTCTTTGTTGCTGCTTCTTCCTCCGCCTTCTTTGTTGCTGCTTCCTCTGCCGCCTTCTTTGCTGCTGCTTCTTCTTCCGCCTTCTTTGTTGCTACCGCTTCCTCCTCTGCCGCCTTCTTTGTTGCTGCTTCTTCCTCCGCCTTCTTTGTTGCTGCTTCCTCTGCCGCCTTCTTTACTGCTGCTGCTTCTTCTTCCGCCTTCTTTACTGCTGCTGCTGCCTTTTTCTTTTCTGACGCTTCTTGCTTTAACTTCTTCGCTTCCTCTTGATTCCTCATTTCCTCACTCACAGTATTTTCTTCGCTCATTATCTTATATTATTAAATGAGATTTTGTTTAAATTGATTTAAACCGTTGCAAAATTAAAATGGAACATTTTAATTTTGCAACGGTCAGATTCCAGTTATAATTTGAAACAAGACACCCGAAGGGTGTCCCATTTTAAATCTTCACTGGTATAAACCGTTGAATAATTAGTAAACTTGTGAAATGTACTTGAATAATTGTTACAAATATGTATCTTATACAAAAAATAACACTAAACACAGAAAGTTATAAAAATTGATTTATTTTATACCTTTATGGAAAGTTGTAACCACTTCAAAAGAAGCTTAAAACTATGTCTGCCATTGCCACCAAGAACACCGGAAACCGCCATTCTATGGACAGGGTCAAGAAGGGAGGGGGTAAGTTCTGTAAGATCTGCAAAGATGTCGGGAAGAGTCTCGACGAGTACACCAGTCATTATGTTCGCGAGTCACCTTCTCCTAACAGTAGGGTTGTCTGTCCTACACTGATCGCTGCTGTCTGTCGTTACTGCAAGGAGGGGGGACACACCGTCAACCACTGCCCCAAGATCGAGGCAAAGAACCGCCAGGAGAAAAAGAACGATAATATTAAAACCTTCGGTATCGTTTCCAAGAGTTACTGTGCACCTGCGACAGACTCTAATAAGAAGACCAAGTCACCCGATAAGCAGTCGTCTGCATACGCCGTGCTTGACTTCAGTAGTGACGAGGAGGATGAGGAGGAGGAGGAGGATGAGAAGGAGGAGGAGGAGGAGGAGGATGAGAAGGATGAGAAGGAGGAGGAGGAGGATGAGACCATTGTCACCCCCCCACCGACCGATAATATCGTTTCTTACGCCAGCATCCTAAAGAAGGCACAGCAGAAGTCCACTATGCCTTCTCAGGTTGAGTCGCTCATTCCGTCCAAACTCAACTTTAACGACGAGGATGTTGTTACGCTGGATAAGATCACCAAGCAGTGGGCAGACGAGGAGGACCTTGATGATGCCATCATCCTGAATACAGTGGACACTGCTCCCGTTCCCTTTGATGCCGACCATCCTCTTGCGCGCTTTGTTACCTTCACTGATGCAATTGCCGTTGATTACACCAAGAACTTCTCCGAGTCCATTGCTATCACCAGTGATGCGTTCCAGCAGCTTTCAAAGAACTGGGAGGCGAAGTTCTTTGAATTTGAGGGAGACAAGAAGGTGATGGATAAGGCGAAGAACACTAATGCGAGGGCGAGGTCCATCATCATGACCGAGCGCTATATCAGGTAAATGGAGGGGTCGTAGGGGACGGAATCGTCTTGTATAATAGTTATAAAAATAAAAAATGGGGTATATTCCCTTTTTTTTATTTTATGAAAGTATGGTTCAAGAAACACTATTATCATCGTATTCATCATCATCATCATCATCATCATCATCACAGCAATTATTTAAATGATACGCATATGCTTGATTCATTGTAAAAACCGGAGCATCTGTATTGAACCTCTTTTTTTGTTCTGTATCTGTTTTTTTCATATAAACCTCTCTACCAAATAATGGATTATATATATATAATTCATATAGCCTATGTGTTAAGTATTCACTCGCCATCTTTCTCTTTTCCAACCCACCTATATGGTAATGAGACACAAGATATAAATAATAATACGGACGGAATATACGAATTAAATCTATAATAGGAAAATCTGCCACTATATTAATCTTACCTGGATAATATGTATATAACATACTACGTATTTCATAATTCATCGTTTCCTGTGTTGTATTATATATATATTCACGAAAGTATTGTTCGCGAATCAAACACTCGTTTTCGGCGCGAAATAGATGTAGGTCAAAATCCAACCATACGAAATTATGAAATAACACCGGGAATTTCAGAGGGTTATCTATTAATCTGAAATATATAGTGTATAGAATTGATTTACTGAACGGGACGTTATTATATGGGTTTCGTATTATAAGAGGTTCGGCAAAATAATAAGGCGAATTCATAAGTGAATTATTTATGATACGTAATAAGTCGTATTTTGTAAATAAGTATCGCGAACCTTCATGATATATTTTGATTGTATTACGATGATTGGGTTCTATCTCGTCATACATCATATTTGTTGTTATTTGTATTTCGGATTTTTTATACTTATATACTTGCGCCAATTTTGAAAACCCGCGATAAGCACGCTGCGTCTTTGATATATTATTCAAAAACACCTTCTTTGTTTTATTATCTATAAATATATTATCTAATATATTTTTTATTTTTTTATACTTGTTTTTTATACTTGAAATACTTGATGTTTGGTCTTGTAGCTCACATTCTAATATTTCTCGGGCATCTATATTATAAAATAAACTATTCATATAGTGATAGGCCCAGTATACAATATGCTCATTATCTTTATTGATTTCATTTTTATAGTAACTATTCCATATATTAAACTGTTGAACATTTGAATCCGCACACAAAGTGTGCTTGTTCATCTGTTCATCGGTCATTGACTGGGAAGAATATAAATCCACCCAGCGGATTGAATTATTCATCGGTTTAAATAATAATTCATTCGTATCTTTATGACCAACCTGTTTCAACTCTTGATGTGGATGTAGTACTTTTTGAGTTTTTATTGCTTTTTGTAAGATATGAATAAACGCATTCATATATTAATTACTTTGGTGTTAATATCTTTATGTTATTTGGTCTTTTTCCAATCAATTTTATAAAAATTGACCTTTATATATTAGTATATGAATTATATTACATTAACGAATTTATCTTTAATATGAGTATTATTACCATCAACGAAGCAATTCAAAACACCATTTACGCATTGAAGGGATGTGTAAGTGATGACCCCGGTATTGAACGCATTCTTACCAATATCAATACCGAATTTTCCAATATTGAACCCGTTGTTTTGGACCCGTCACTACCTCATATATTACGTAATAATCTTTCAGACCTTTATGAAACATTAGATAAGGCTGTCATCATCGTGCGGTATATTGAGAGTTTCCAGATGTATACACGTGTTTATAGAAAGGATGATATTGAAAGTATTACTTTATGTTTGAAGGACCTGGAGACGCAGTTTCATACTATTTCAAGGACGGTTGAAGAGATTAAACTTCGGGTTAAGTCTTAATTATAACGAATTAATTCTTATAAACCACCGGACATAACCGAAGAGTATCCAAATGTATAAAAATTGATTACTTTTTTATGTTTTTATTCATAAAACACACACACACACAGACAAATATATATGACGAATCTCGCCGAACCCTTCTATCAACTCCATTGGCACGAAATTATTTTGGTGAGCTATAAACTCATTGAGCATTTAAACAAACAAGCACGTGCCAGGGGTGTAATAGTAAGTGACCATTTAAATAATAACCGGAATAATGTACTTCGTATTATGCGACATTACTCAAAATGTAGGCGCACGTGTATGTCTAACTTCCCGTTTATAGTTATAGATGAGCAAGGGGAATTTAGAATTACACAAACTCTTGTTAATCATATGTTGAAACTTAATGACGCGATCCTTTACGCAGAAGGCACACAGATTGATATAATTAACGATATTGACCACGTATGTTCCGTATCAGAAGAGACTATGAATACTAAATATGCAATTTTAGATGAGATTATAAATCAGCGTATAGATGCAATTCGTGATACCGACTATAATGGAATTATTAATATGGCGAATAGTGCTTCGTTCAGAGAAATAGGTCAAGTGGATGCGAATTTGACCAGAATATTTGATTTTACACATAACCTCTCTATGATAGCGGAACTAAACACACAATACAACCGGGCTCTATTTGATGCGGAACATTCAACACTTGCACATCGTTTGAACTTGAGAACACGGGTATTCAAACCTTGGAAATTATATTCTTGTAAACCGGTTTACCCTGATTGTATGGCACCTATGTCTTTCTATGATACTACAGATATTACTGATTTTGATACTAACTTTATTATACCTGAAGATATCGGGCGTATTATTACCGAATTCGTAGGATACAAATTTATCTCCAGTATTAGAGAAGGACTTATTCTTTCCGCGAAAGGCGATAGTGTAAGTTTAAGAAATGATATTAAGACTGCGCTAAACACATGGAGAAAAGGCGAATTACTTGACTTTACTCGCGCGGTGCCTTATAATATTATGACTTTAAGTACGCCTCAAATATCAAATCAAACATTCCCCGTCGTTTTACCTTCTTCTTATTTAAAGTCTATGATAATCGACTATATTATGAATAACTTCAAAAATAACGAACTTTATTATCCATTTTATCGTGATGTTATACTACTTACACCCATTATTAAGAATCATAGGGTCGCTGTTCGCGAAAGGAAAAGAGTAGAGTCAATTGCTCGCTGGAGAAAGGCACACGCAGAAAAGGTAACTTGATAATAATTCCCAATATATAATGTCGTGTTCGGATATTGATGATTTCAAACGGTATTACTTTCACCATCTACTTGGTGTTTTTTTTCTTGTTTGGATTTTTTCTTGTTTGGATTTTTTCTTGTTTGGATTTTTTCTTGTTTGGTGTTGTTTTTGTCCACCTTGAGGGGTTTTTTTTGGGGTTTTTTTTGGGGTTTTTTTTGGGGTTTTTTTTGGGGTTTTTTTACTTGTTGTTTTTTTTGGCACTACCTGATGGGCATTAACCGGGCGAGATACATATACTAGTTGGGGGGGGAAACCTGCTGTAACATTTTCATTTATATCTCCCTCTCCATTAATAACAACAAACATTGCTCGGACAGCAGATGGCCTATCATTGGCTACATATAATAAAGGGTTGTTAAATTTTACATTTTTCGGTAATATATAACCTCTATTTGCAAAAAACGCATTAAGTTCCTGATTACTATCACCGCTACCTTTCTGTAAAGCTGTTAATAATAAATCTATGAACGCATCTTTATTCTTTATTATGATATCGTAAAGATTATTTAGACTATTCTCACTATCTAATGTTGAGGATGTGCTATTATCCTCTGCCCATATATATAATAGTCGTGTTATTACAGATTTGTATGTGTTTGTAAGCGACAGATCTAGTATACGAGGATCCGAATTATCAATAGTCTTGAAAAATAATGGCGTTTCTAAATCTCCCAACTTAAGCGAATACGAGATAATTATTTCTTTTTTACCATTATTCTTATTTATTATTTCTTCCATTCTACTTGTGTAATAATCTGTCTTAGACTCGTCCGTGATAATGACATCTGTTGTATATGATAAGCCCGTTTTGTCCTGTTCAGTCGTACTAACATTAGTTGTTTTTGAACAATCACCAAAATTTCCCATGGCATCTACTCTCTGACTTAATGTGCACCTAACATTTTTTGAAGCTATATCCGTTGAATTCAAAGTACTGAGTGTAACCCCATTGTTTATAATATCGGGACTCTCGTCTCTTCCATACGTAGGATGTGCTTTTGTATTAATACTCCAATCATTACCGACATTAGCTATAGATGTTGCCTCTTTTTTTTTTTTATTAGCATATGCTATGAAATCTTTTAATAAGTGAGTATCTAGCGTTTCACCTGATGTATATGTTCCCGAACCATTCGCCACACCTTCTAATCGAATGAACTCCGCATTAAAAAATTCTTGGTCTGTGGTTAATTCTTGGTCTGTGGTTTTGGGTGACTTGAATTCTTCGATGCCGGAAAACTTAATCAGACCATCAATAAGCATTGATACCAACATTTGTGGGTTCTGTGTGGCGACAATGCTCAATGGAGTATTTACATCATAAACTACTTCCATACTACTTTCCTTTAGTTTTTTTTGAATTGGAATTATAATGTTTTCAAATATAATTTTCAAATATTGTATTTTTATGGTATATACAAGATTGTTTTTATACTCCTTGCGACGACTAGATTTTGAACTATTTTTTAAAATATTCTCTTGAATTTCAATCATTTTTAATTGCCTATCTATTGTTTTATATTTTATTTTATAGTTATCTATCAACGATGTGTTCCATTTTGAACCAGTTTTCAATTTGTTAATTAAATCTAACGTGTCTTTTTTTATAACGTTTAAATCTAGATCCTTCCGCGTGTCTTTGGGTGGTTCTAATGTGTCTTTGTGACGATAACCATATTCGTCGTATCTAGCTTTAATGGTTTCTATATGTCCATTTTGTTCAGGCGTAAATTGTACCGCGCCACCTCTAACCACATTATCTCCTGAAACTACAGTCTTAAATATTAGCTTCAGATCCGCATTGATTGACGATCTTTTTAATATCAAATATATTAATAGAGAAGAATTAACATAACTAGAATCAAAAACATCTAATGGACTTATTTCTGAGGTTATTTTTATCATGGAATAAAATGTATAAAAAGCTGTGATAATTTCTTTAATTTCGCCATTTTCTGAACCACTAAAAATAATTTCAAACGCATTTCTAAACATCTCATTCATCGCATCATTATTTGACTTCTGTTTAGCTCTTATGTTTCCGTCTTTTTCATTTGTTTGCGCAGTATGGAACGTACTAGTTGAGATACTATCAGCTGAGGAATCAGTTGAGGAATCAGTTGAGGAATCAGTTGAGGAAACCGATTGCAGACCAGGGATATCTTTTTTTCCCGAGTGTCCTCCCAATAAGATACTAGAGGAGGAAGGTGTGCGAAATGATGAAGACGCTTGTGGAAGTGATGAAGACGCTTGTGGAAGTGATGAAGAGAGTGGGTGAAGTGCATCTAATATTTGTATCTTCATTGTATATATTAGTTTTATCATTCCTTGCATTTCAATTACAGCTGATCTTGTATTTGGTGTTCCATCTTTCATCCTGCGTACTAGCCCTGTTGCGTATGTATTAATTATTTTTTTGTCGGCATCGGAAGCTCCGGATGAGAGTGTCTCGGCTGCTATGCTGATAATTTTCTCAAACAAATATAAATCCTCCTCGGTGATATCACATATATTTAATTCACTTAGTGGTTCACCCACGACGCCCAACCCCATAACCTGAGCGAGAGTTCCAAACGCCTCCTCACCTGTTGTTCCAAACGCCTTCACATCCGTTCGCTTTGTTCTTTTTGTTTCCTTACCTGTTCCTAACGCCTCCGCAGCCGTTCGCTTTGGGGCGCCGCCTGGTATGACCCGTCCTAGCGGACCCTTCACCGCCCCTTTCAATAGTTCACCTAGGCGATTTGCCTTATAATCATGTGGTAAATCGTGAAATAGCATTAGGAAATATGAGAGCATATTTGTATCGGATAATTCAATCTGGTTCGTCATATATATATATATATATTAATTGAGAATTAATTATCATTAAAATTACTACGATATATGTTCTATATAATT